>Ga0153996_1000006_pt1 | contig 199192 bp, 181 predicted proteins | sample TSNC080MetaG_FD_104728 | JGI IMG/M metagenome (GOLD analysis project Ga0153996, IMG submission 104728) | Attine ant fungus gardens microbial communities from North Carolina, USA - TSNC080 MetaG | ecosystem: Host-associated > Fungi > Mycelium > Unclassified | place: USA: North Carolina, Lumber... | reverse complement strand
CAGTCCTGCGAGAATATTCGTTGCAGCACCGGTTTTACTTTGTTCCGCAATTTGACGAACATGTTTATACTTATCTGATGTATACCATTCAGTAATCATACCAATAGCCGTTCCTACAACAACACCTGTTGCTATCGCAAAGAAATAATTTAAACTGTCCAGCATGACAAGACTTAAAACAAACGAACCTATCAGCAGAACGCCCATACTGATATATGTTCCACACATGATCGTAAATTGAGCCGGCCTATTTCTAATCACCCTAACCCCCAGGATGCCAATGATAGATCCAATAATGCCAACTGCGCATACAGCCAGTGTAAATAGTACGCCATTTTCACCAAGTACTACGACACCAAGCATCAAAGCCGATACGATTGAGCCGACATATGATTCAAACAAATCGGCTCCCATACCTGCAACATCACCGACATTGTCACCAACATTATCAGCAATAACAGCCGGATTACGAGGATCATCTTCCGGGATACCTGCTTCTACTTTTCCAACTAAATCAGCGCCTACATCGGCTGCCTTTGTATATATTCCTCCGCCGACTCTGGAAAACAAAGCAATAGAACTGGCACCAAGGCTGAATCCTGTTAAAAGTGAAATATCATCCAATATGATATATAATAAAGTAACGCCAGCCAGACCAAGGCCAACAACACATAGTCCCATGACGGATCCTCCGGTAAAGGCGATATCTAGAGCTGCCCTTTCCCCCTTTTTCATTGCGGCCTCAGTAGTTTTTCCATTAGCTGAAGTGGCACTGCGCATACCTATGTATCCTGCTATCGTTGATAAAAGAGCCCCAAAAATAAAACAAACCATGACCTTCCATCCCATGCTGGGGATAATTAGTAAAATAACAGACATAACAGCTACAAAGATAGCTGCAATCCTATATTCCCTCATTAAGAAAGCCATAGCTCCAGATTGAATATAACCAGATAATTCTTTAATTTTCTTGTTACTTACTCTAATGTTGTTGTTCCTAAAGGCAGAATATGCCGCCACTGCTAATGCGGCAATTGCACCAATTAATGCAAAAAACTTCATAAAACTCTCTCCTTACCTTGATTCTTCTATTTTCTGTCATGAAAGTTTTACCGGTTCAACTTTCATTTTCATATTGAATAGATGATACGTCATACACCATCAATTGTCAACATCTTTTCGCTCTTTTTTGGTTCATAGTACTTAAATTATGAATTATTCCTAATTTTACTTGATATATTTTATACATTAAAGAGAATTTTATTGTTTTTATTTATGTGCAATTTACATAGTTTGTTAGATGTTTTACATGATTATGTAATTGGTTTTTTGTATAGAATTACTTTTTAGATTTTTATTACATTTTTTAATTAAAATGGCGGCCTGAAGATATCTTCAGGCCACCATTCATAATAACATAAACTTATTCCAGATTTGTATAACCCATTAATTGAAAATCTACAGCTTTTGCTGCTTCACGACCTTCATTAATGGCCCAGACCACCAATGACTGCCCTCTATGAATATCGCCTGCCGTAAATATTTTTTCTTTTGAAGTTTCATAGCTGCCCTGATTAGTTTTGATATTGGTCCTTTCATCAGTTTCAACACTAAAGGCTTCCGTTACATAAGGTTCACTTCCCAGGAAGCCTGCAGCAATTAGTACTAAATCTGTTTTAATAAGTCTTTCACTTCCTGCTATTTCACTCATTTGATATCTACCGCTCTTGGAATCCTTTTTCCATTCAAGGCTTACAATAAGCGCTTGTCCCACATTGCCATTCTCATCAGCAATCAATTCCTTAACTGTCGTTTGATATATTCTTGGATCTCTCCCAAATACAACACTGCATTCCTCCTGGCCATAGTCAGTCTTACAGATTTTCGGCCACTGAGGCCATGGATTATGCTCATCTCTTTCATCGGGCAACTTTGGCATCATTTCCAACTGGACGACACTGGCCGCACCATGACGGATTGACGTACCCACACAATCATTTCCAGTATCCCCGCCGCCTATAACTAAAACATTTTTATCTTTAGCCGAGATATATTTCCCATCAGCCAGATTTGAGTTTAAAAGGCTTTTTGTCGTGGACTTTAAAAAATCTACCGCAAAGTATATACCGCTTAAATCTCTTCCGGGGACGTTTAAATCCCTTGGGTTCGAGGCGCCACAAGCTAATATAATGCTGTCATATTCTTTTAGCAGTTTAGCTGCTTTATAATTTATTCCTACGTTTGTATTTGTTATAAACTTTATGCCTTCAGCCTTCATTATGGAAACTCTGCGTTCAATCACCTGTTTATTAAGCTTCATATTTGGAATGCCGTACATCAAAAGGCCGCCAACCCTATCTTCTCTTTCAAAAACAGTGACTAAATGTCCTCGTTTATTTAATTGGTCCGCTGCCGCCAAACCCGCCGGGCCTGAACCAATAACTGCAACCCTTTTACCAGTGCGCACTTGTGGAGGATTAGCATTAATCAATCCTTCTTCAAAAGCATTCTCTATTATACCATGCTCATTTTCTTTAATAGATACCGATTCCCCATTTAAACCACATGTACATGCCGCTTCACATGGCGCCGGACATACTCTTGATGTAAATTCCGGAAAATTATTTGTTTTAAGCAGACGTACAAGTGCCTGATCCCAGTTCCCTGTATGTATTAAATCATTCCATTCAGGAATAAGATTATTTAAGGGACAGCCTGATGCCATGCCACCCAGCATCATTCCAGACTGACAGAAAGGGACACCGCATTCCATACATCTGGCGCCTTGTTTTTGCTGACTTTTTTTACTTAATGGAAGATGAAATTCATTAAAGTTCTTAATCCGGCCTGCCGGCGGAACTGCCAGGCTGCATTGCCGTTCATATTCCATAAATCCTGTTGGTTTTCCCACAATATTTCCTCCTATCCTCTCTGGCTTTTATAAAATGCCTCAATCTGAGCTTCCTCACTGCCAAGCCCTTTTTCTTCCATACGTATGATTGCCGACTGCATCCGGCTATAATCATGTGGAAGAACCTTTTTAAATCTGGGCAGATATTGCGAAAAATTTTCTAAAATATATCGGCCTTTTTTGGAATCGGTACACTTCACAAATTCTTCAATCATTTCTTTAAGTTCCTTGACATCATATTTAGAGGCTACCTCCTCTAAAGACACCAATTCTTTATTAACCCGGGTATAAAATTCCCTGTCTTCATCAAGAATATATGCAATTCCTCCGCTCATTCCCGCTGCAAAATTTTTACCTGTTTTCCCAAGAACAACAACCCTTCCGCCCGTCATGTACTCACATCCGTGGTCGCCGACCCCGCAGACGACTGCAATGGCTCCAGAATTCCGGACTGCAAACCGCTCACCTGCGACGCCATCGATAAAGGCCTTACCGCTTGTAGCTCCATAAAGAGCAACGTTCCCTACGATAATATTTTCATCTGCCTTAAATTTAACACCTGCGGGCGGATATAAAGATAGTTTACCGCCAGATAGTCCTTTACCAAAATAATCATTACTGTCACCGGATAATTCAAGGGTCAAACCTTTAGGTATAAAGGCGCCAAAGCTCTGCCCGCCACTTCCATTACATTTAACGGTGAACACATCATCATTTAATGTGTCATGATATTTTTTTGTGATTTCCGCACCAAATATCGTACCGAGGGTACGATCCGTATTCGAGACATCAATGGCTATGGTCTTCTTCCTTCCTGTCTTTAATGAAGATTTAAAATCTTTTAAAAGAATTCTTTCATCAATTGTGTTTTCCAATTCAAAATCATAAATTTGTTCTTTATTAAATTTAAAACCAACCTCTTTATTACTTACAAAGGAATTATCTAAAAGAGCTGATAAATCTATCTTAGAAGCCCATGGAGCTGCCGTATTATGTTTTGCGCTTAGCAAATCAGTACGTCCAATCAGCTCATCTACTGTCCGAATTCCAAGTTTAGCCATATATTCACGAAGTTCACCAGCAATAAAGTACATAAAATTAATAACATACTCCGGCTTTCCTTTAAACCGCTTCCGAAGTTCAGGATTCTGCGTGGCAATACCCACCGGACATGTATCCAAATTACAAACCCGCATCATGACACAGCCCATAGCCACCAAAGGCGCTGTGGCAAAACCAAATTCCTCTGCTCCTAGAATTGCTGCAATTGCTACATCCCTGCCGGTCATTAATTTCCCATCTGTTTCAAGGACAACTTTTTGCCTAAGGCCATTCATCATTAAGGTCTGATGGGTCTCCGCCAGGCCTAATTCCCAGGGAAGTCCCGCATTATAGATAGAAGTTCTCGGTGCGGCGCCTGTTCCTCCATCATAACCTGAAATAAGTATCACCTGTGCGCCCGCTTTTGCCACTCCGGCGGCAACTGTCCCAACGCCCGCTTCTGAAACAAGTTTGACAGAAATTCTCGCTTCTTTATTAGAATTTTTCAAATCATAAATTAATTGTGCCAAATCTTCGATTGAATAAATATCATGGTGGGGCGGTGGAGAAATCAAGCCTACTCCCGGTGTAGAGTGCCGGGTTTTTGCAATCCATGGATAAACTTTTTGTCCCGGTAAATGTCCGCCCTCTCCCGGCTTTGCACCCTGAGCCATCTTAATCTGAATTTCATCTGCACTAACTAAGTATCTTGATGTAACCCCGAAACGTCCCGAAGCCACCTGCTTTATAGCCGAACAGCGATTGCTCTCTAAACGGTCAAGGCTTTCGCCGCCTTCACCAGAATTAGATTTCCCATGAATTTCATTCATTGCCATTGCCAGAGTTTCATGAGCCTCCTTCGAAATAGAGCCATAAGACATCGCCCCTGTCTTAAAACGCCTCACAATACTTTTGATACTTTCAACTTCATCAAGCGGAATCCCTTTTCCCGGGAAATCAAAATCCAGCAGCCCCCTCAAATTCATTGTCCGGGTTTCATCATTGATTAGAGATGAGTATTCTTTAAAGATATCATAATTATTAGTCCTCACAGCCTCCTGGAGTAAATGAATCGTTTGTGGATTATAAAGATGTTCTTCTTCATGACTTCGATATTTATGGCTGCCGGCGCTTTCTAATGATAAATCTATGCCAAGTCCCAGTGGATCAAATGCTTTAGAATGGAGGTCGTCAACCTGCTTTTCAATATCTTTAATATTTATTCCGCCAATTCGGCTTACTGTATTGGTAAAATATTGATCAATCACACTTTTATGGATACCGATTGCTTCAAAAATCTGGGAGCCTTGATAGGACTGGAGCGTGGAAATCCCCATCTTGGAGGCTATTTTCACGATACCATGGAGGATGGCGTAATTATAGTCATCAACAGCAGCATAATAGTCTTTATCCAGCAGATTGTTATCTATAAGCTCCTGAATCGACTCTTGGGCCAGATAAGGATTGATGGCACAGGCACCATAGCCCAGCAATGTCGCAAAGTGATGTACCTCCCTGGGTTCGGCACTCTCTAAAATCATCGCTACCGCAGTCCGCTTTTTGGTTCTGACAAGATACTGTTCAAGAGCCGAAACCGCCAGCAGGGAAGGGATAGCTACATGATTTTCATCCACACCTCGGTCTGACAAGATCAGAATATTAACGCCATCACGATACGCTCTGTCAACTTCCAGGAAAAGGCGATCCAGTGCCCGCTCAAGAGATGTATTTTTATAATAGGTGATCGGAATCGTTTCGACTTTAAATCCAGGTATATTCATTGACTTAATCTTTAGGATATCTGTACTTGTCAAAATGGGATTTGATACTCTAATCCTTTTACAGTTATCGGCATTTTCTTCCAGCAGATTACCTTCTGGTCCTATATATACGGAAGTGGAAGTAATGACTTCTTCTCTGATCGCATCAATGGGCGGATTGGTCACCTGAGCAAACAATTGTTTAAAGTAATTAAATAGTGGCTGGAACTTTTTTGATAATACCGGCAGAGGACTATCCGTCCCCATAGCAGCAATTGGGTCACCTCCGGTTGAGGCCATTGGCAGAATTGATGTTTTAACTTCCTCATAAGTATATCCGAAAGCCTTTTGCAGGCGAATACGGGTTTCATGGCTATGGGTTTTAACCTTTTTATTAGGAATCTGCAAATCTTTTAAATACACCAGATTGCGGTCCACCCATTCCCCATAAGGCTTCCTCCTGGCATAATTTTCTTTAAGATGATCATCTTTAATCAAACGGCCGGCAACCGTATCCACAAGAAGCATTTTCCCAGGATGTAATCGTTCTTTAATCCTTATTTTCTCCGCCGGAATCTTAAGTGTGCCAACTTCCGAGGCTAAGATTAGCTGATCATCATCTGTTACATAATATCGTGAAGGCCTTAGGCCATTACGGTCTAATATTGCTCCAACCAAATCTCCATCCGAAAAGACAATAGAAGCAGGCCCATCCCACGGTTCCATCATTGTTGCATAGTATTGATAGAAATCTCTCTTGGCCGGACTGATAGTCCGGTTATTTTCCCATGGTTCGGGGATCAGGAGCATAACTGCCAGCGGTAATTCCAAACCGCTCATTACAAGAAACTCCAGGGTGTTATCAAGCATAGCCGAATCAGAGCCCTCAGAGTTAATGACCGGAAGGATTTTATGCATCTCGCCTTTGAGCAGTGAAGCCGACATAGTTTCTTCTCTGGCGAGCATTCTGTCCGCATTTCCACGGATTGTGTTAATTTCACCATTATGAACAATTAATCTGTTAGGGTGGGCTCTTTGCCAACTGGGGTTTGTATTTGTGCTAAATCTTGAATGCACTGTTGCAATTGCCGAAACATAATCGATATCTTGTAAATCTTCAAAAAATAATCTTAACTGTCCGACCAAAAACATTCCTTTATATACAATAGTTCGGCTGGATAACGAAACAACATATGTATTGTCATTACTTTGCTCAAAGATGCGGCGAACAATATATAACTTGCGGTCAAAATCCAGTCCCTTGTCCACTTCTTCAGGTCTCTTTACAAATCCCTGCAGGATATATGGCATACAGGAAGTAGCTTTTGGTCCTAATACCTCCGGATTTATAGGTACTGTTCTCCATCCTATAAATTCAAGACCTTCTTTTTCTACGATAATTTCAAACATCTTCTTTGCCTGATTCAGGCGAAGCTCATCACCCGGAAAGAAAAACATTCCAATTCCATAATCCCTTTCGTTCCCGATTTGAAATCCCAGTTCCCTGGTTACTTTTTTAAAAAACTTATGGGATATCTGAAGCATGATACCAACACCGTCACCGGTCTTACCTTCCGCATCTTTACCGGCACGATGTTCCAACGTCTCGACTATTGTCATAGCATTCTCGACAGTGCTATGGGTCTTTATACCTTTAATATTAACAACGGCTCCTATTCCGCAGTTATCATGTTCAAACCTGGGATTATATAGTTTCGGCAATTTCATAACCTTCATCCTTTCTCTATGATAAAATTCGCTAAAAAAACGCGCAAAAAGGCGCCAACATTCATTGGACACCTTTGTCTGTTAATAAGACTATCATAAACCACATGGTTTTGCAAGTTCTTTTTCCTTTCTCCTGATCATTTCATCAATACGTTCTATGTAATCTTTGACACTCTTAACATTTTCTATTCTTTTAACGCTTTTATCTTCCTGAGATACTATTTTTGTTGTAGCTCCTGATCCTACAGCGATAATCGTCTGCTTTTCCTCCATCATAAGGATATTATAAATACCTTCATAACCTTGCTTAGAATATCCTATATTTTCCAGATTTCCCGCAATATTCTTTTGCCTATATAAATAATATGGACTCATATGCATAGTACCCGCCGCTTTATAAGTCTGCTCTATCATTGCATTGATATCTTCATGATTCGTCTCTTTATACATATAATCCGGCTGATTAAAAATAGCTGCCCTCTTTAATGCCAAAGAATGAACCGTCATGCCCTCAGGGTTAAGCTTTTTGATTTCATCTAAAGTATATTTTATATTGTCGGGCGTTTCACCAGGCAGCCCAGAAATAATGTCCATATTAATATTGGTAAATCCGTTTTCCCTGGCCAGTAAAAAGGCATCAACTACCTGTGAAGGTGTATGCTTTCTCCCGATGATATCCAGAGTCTTTTGATTCATCGTCTGTGGATTAATTGAGAGCCGGTGGATCCCATATTTTTTAATCACTTCAAGCTTATCTTTTGTAATACTGTCTGGCCTTCCTGCTTCGACGCTAACTTCTAATGCCAAATCCATAGGAAAACATTGATATAATTTCTCCAGAAGACGCTGCATTTGTCCTGCAGATAGAGAGGTGGGTGTACCACCTCCCATATATACAGTCAAAAGGGGCTTCCCTGCCTGCAGCTTACTTACATAATCAATCTCTTTAAACAGTGCTTCAAGGTAATCATCAACCTTATCCTCCCACACATGGAGAGGATATGAGGAAAACGAACAGTAAGCACAAATCGTCGGACAAAAAGGAATGCCAATATACAAACTGTAGCTATTATTTAAGTCTAATGGTTTTAAAACTTTTCTTTCGTTTTCCGCCACTTGCCTGCAAATAGTATATTTAGAATCCGATATATAATATTCTGATTTGAAGTATTGATATATGTCCTTTTCCTCATAACCTTTATCTAATAGGTTCATGATAATCTTGGTCGGGCGTATGCCTGTCAATGTTCCCCATGGCAGCTGCTTTCCTGCATATTCAGATAATAAATCATAGGTTAGCCGTTTTACCATGTTTCGATTGATGATATCATCCGCTGATAGTTCCAGAGTCAGGGTCTTTGCTTTTCCCTGTCCATTTGTAATGGACAGGGAAAGCTTATTCTCGTGTATCATATAATCAATACAATAATCAAATGCTTCTTTCTGTCCTAAAACTATTTTCTCACCAGGAAAAAACGCCATAACCAGAACACGTATATCATTTTCAAATATTCCTTTATTCATGATTAGTGATATCATAGGCTGATTTTTTTCTCCAAAAGCCAGGCCGTTCCGAAGTAGGTCAGTACAAGAAATATAAAATTAATCCCGCAGGAAATCCAGTAATAACTATTAGACCATATATCGGTAGCCAAAATTTTATTTGAGATACTCATAAAGACAAGATTCAAAACAATAAAAATAATGAAACTTACAAAACCTTTAAATCGTTTATCGGCCAGAACTGTAGCACTAATGGTTATTGAAATAAATGCCGTTGTGATAAACGTTGCAAAGCTAATCAGCGTAGTCATTAAAATCCTGAATACGTCATAAAAAGATATTTCAATATTCCAAACTTCTCTTAAAAGCATGGCAATAGCATCCCGTACTGATGCAAAACCGTCCAGCCTGATGCCCAGCAATACAAAGTTCCCTACATTAATGAGCAAGAGTGCCATTCCTGTTAAAAACAGCGTGATAAATGCTACAAGCAGCTTTGATCCAATGATGGTATAACTGCTGTGAGGTGTCATAAACAACATATAACTTGCTTTTGTCTTTAAATCATTGGAAAAGGTAAAAATACTTTCCACAGATACAAAAAAGATAGCTATAACCGTAAAGAATACCATGACAACCATCGTTACCATAATAAGATTTTGATTGGCGTTAACAACCAAGCTTATTAAGAAAACCGCTTCAATAATAGCAATTAAAAACAGCATAATAAATTTCGTCATCGCTTGCTTTCTGAATTCATATTTCATTAATTTTAACATATTTTTGTCCCCCTGCTTCTATGCATAAATAGTCTTATATACTTCTACAATTGACTGATTTCTGGCTTCCCTGATTTCTTCTACATTGCCGACCAATTCAACCCGGCCTTTTTTAATGAATATAGCATAATCTATAATCTTCTCCAGTTCATCTACTAAATGGCTGGAAATAACCATTGCCTTATTACTTTCGGCGTTTTCCAATATGGTTGTAATGATTCTGTCTCTGGCAATGACATCAATACCGTTCAAAGGTTCATCTAACATATAAATCTTAGAATCTCTTGCCAGTGTTGCGGCAATTTTAAGCTTTGCAGCCATTCCAGAGGACAAATTTTTGGCCTTTTGTTTAGGAATCAGCTCCATACGCTCAATCAGTGCATTGTACCTTTCCATATTAAAGTCTCCAAAGAAATCATTATAATATTTGCCCACATCTTCAATATTCATATAACTGTAGAAAAACGGCTCTGTAGACATGTAGGCAATCTCTTTCTTAGATTCTATACCGACAGGAATTCCATTATAGGTAATTATTCCTTTACTCGGCTTGGTTAAGCCGGCTGCAATCTTCATAAAAGTTGTTTTTCCGCTGCCATTAGGGCCTAAAAGCGCATATATCATTCCCGGTTCAATTGTCAGGCTGATATCTTCGATTGCAGTTGTCATCATATACTTTTTCATAATATTTTTACTTTCTAACATCATCGTCCATCTCCTTCTTATCATCCTTGATTATAATTTGTCTTTCAAAATCTTAATAATTTCTTCATTTGTGAAACCAAGCTTATTCATGCCTTCAATAAATTCATTTAAAAGTTTCTCTGCCATCTCATTCTTAATCATATAAACCGTCTCCTTATTTTCTGTGACAAATGTACCCAATCCACGTTTTGTAAAACACAAATCTTCTGCTTCTAATTCTTTGTAAATCCGATTTGCCGTATTAGGATTGATTTGATACTTTAACGCTAAATCCCGTCCCGATGGGAGCTTTTCTCCGAGCAAAAGATTACTTGTTATAATCTCATGCTTGATATCATTAATAACCTGCAAATAAATTGGTATTGTGTTATTAAATTGCATATTGGACCTCCTTCTTTACTAGTGAACTAGTTATATAGTACACCATATCATTAGATCTGTCAATACTTTTTTTACGCAAAAAATTGCCGCATATGCAGCAATTTTACTTTACGAATGGATTGCTTTTTTTCTCATGCCCTATAGTCGTCAACTCCCCATGCCCCGGGAGTACTTCAATACCGTCATCAAGAGGAAATAACTTCTTGCGGATAGAATGAATCAATCTATGATAATCCCCTGTCGGCAAATCAGTCCTACCTATAGATTCTTCAAATAATGTATCCCCGCTGATAACCTTTCCTGCTTCAGGGATATAATAGCATACGCCGCCTTTGGTATGCCCCGGTGTATGCAGGACCTTTATTGAAATTCCTGCTAACATCAGTTCCTCTTCATCCGTCAGAAGATTTGTCGGTGTGACACTTACAGCCGTTCCTGTCATTGTGCTGGCATTCATATCCTGGTCTTCTAGAATCTTTATTTCATCTTCATGGGCATAGACAGGAATTTTATACTCCTTTTCCAGACCCTTAACTGCCATTATGTGGTCAAAATGTCCATGAGTCAGTAAAACAGCAATTGGCTGCAAAGCTTCTTTTTCAATGATGCTAATGATTGTACCTGCAGCATCGGCAGGATCAAATATCAAAACCTCTTTTGTTTCTGTATTTATTACAAGATAGCAATTGGTTCCAACCGGTCCTAGCACCATCCGCTCAACTTTTATTTTCATGTCAATCTCACTCCTTTTATCAGCCGGTCGTCCTCTCAATATCTAAAACGCAGTCGAGGGACCGGATCTTATCAATAATCTTATCTAATTCGCTGCGTCCCTTAACATTGAAGCTCACGTTAATCGTCGCCGTATGATTTTTACCCGAACGGCTGGACATCGCAGCCACATTAATATCTTTTTCTGTAAATACTTTGGCTACTTCAATTAAAACGCCCACCTTATCTTGTACATAAACATTAATTTCAGCTTTGTATTCACCCTGACCCGAGTCACTTGACACTTCCCAGTCCGCTTCAATTAAACGTTCCCTGTCCATTTCTGATATATTCATCACATTAATGCAATCCGTTCTATGAATTGAAATGCCTCTTCCTCTGGTTACAAATCCAACAATCTCATCTCCCGGGACGGGGTTACAGCACATGGAAAATCTGACTGCCACATCATGGATGCCGTGAACAATAATCCCACTTTTAGAGCGTTCTTTCTGCACCGCATGCTTTGCTTTTGTTTCAGCCATCTGGGAAAGAAGTTCGTCATCCGTTACATTTTTACCCGTTACTTTTCGATGTTCTTCTACCAGCTTGTTAACGACCTGGCCTTCTTTTAGACCTCCGTGTCCTACTGCGGCATGAACAGCATTCCAGTCCTTAAGTCCGTATTTTCGCAGCACTTTTTCCACATATTCCGGCTTAGTAACATCACTTAGCACAACACCCTTGGCTTTACAATATTTTTCAATCATCTCTTTTCCACGAGTGATATTCTCTTCCTTGAATTCCGTCTTAAACCATTGATTAATTTTACTTTTAGCCTGGGTGCTTTTAACGATAGCCAGCCAGTCCCTGCTAGGTCCTTTGGAGTTTTGGGATGTTATGACTTCTATTCTGTCACCATTTTGAATTTTATAGTCAATATTCACCAAGCGTCCGTTTACTCTTGCCCCCACCATCTTATTACCGACGGCGCTGTGAATGCTGTAGGCAAAATCGATGGGTGTAGAACCATTAGGCAGATTCTTAACATCTCCTGCCGGAGTAAAACAATATACACTTTCAGAAAATAAGTCAAGGTCATTTTTAAGCAGACTCATAAATTCCCGGTTGTCAGATAAATCTCTTTGCCACTCTAATATCTGCCTAAGCCAAGTCAGTTTTGCTTCCTCATTATTCTCCGTATTTTTCCCACCGGGCTGTTCTTTATATTTCCAGTGGGCTGCAATTCCGTATTCAGCAGTTCTGTGCATTTCAAATGTACGGATCTGTATTTCAAAAGGGCTGCCTGTAGGCCCGATTAAAGTTGTATGCAATGATTGGTACATGTTCGGCTTTGGCATCGCAATATAATCTTTAAATCTGCCCGGTATCGGCTTATACTTCTCGTGGATCAGGCCAAGGGCAGCATAACAGTCTTTAATGGAATTAACAATGATGCGTACTGCAAATAAATCATAAATCTGATCAAGGGTCTTATTTTGAGTGATCATCTTCTTATAGATACTGAAAAAATGCTTAATTCTTCCACTAATCTCAGCCTTAACGCCTCCCTGTCCTATACAGCTTTTAACCTCCTCAACAATAGAAGAAACGAAGGCTTCCCTTTCGCTTTTTTTGGAATCTATTTTATTTGCCAGATCATAATAAACCTCAGGTTCCAAATATCTTAAGCATAAGTCATCTAACTCAACCTTTATCTTCGAAATTCCCAGCCTTTGGGCTATAGGTGCATAGATATCAAGTGTTTCCCTGGCTTTTTCTTTTTGCTTTTCGGGCCGCATATATTGCAGGGTCCGCATATTATGAAGGCGGTCTGCCAATTTAATCATTATGACCCTTATATCTTTAGCCATTGCCAGAAACATCTTCCTTAAATTTTCAGCCTGTACCTCCAGTTTATCCATCGAATAAGATAATAGGCTTAACTTTGTTACTCCGTCAACAATGAGGGCAACCTCCCTGCCAAATTCCTGTGTCACCTCATCTTCTGTCATCACAGTATCCTCTACAACATCATGTAAAAGGCCAGATACCAGAGTTTCCTTATCTAATTCCAATTCTGATAAAATGATGGCAACTCTAAGCGGATGAATAATATATGGTTCTCCTGATTTTCTCAACTGGCCTTTATGGGCATTATAGGCAACCTTATAGGCCTTTTCGATCAGGCTTATGTCGGCAGACGGATGATATTGGCGCACTTTATTAATGAGCTTGCTATATAACACTTCCGGACTATCAAAATCTTCCATTGCAATAAGCTCATTATCATTGGCCGCAATATCTGATTTGATTACACTTTTCTTTTCTTCCGTCATGATACCACCGAATCCTTTACATATATTATTTAACCATTATAAATATTACTGAAAAAAAATGCAATACTTTTAATTAGTTACTTTCCTTCATAGATAATTGCCGACTCAACATTATAATTACTTAACCGTTTTCTTCCTTCTAAACCTGCCAGTTCAATGAGAAATACTATCTTTACAACGACACCGCCTAATTGCTCAACAAGTTTAATATTAGCCTCCATAGTCCCTCCGGTAGCCAGTAAATCATCGACAATGACAACTTTTTGCCCCGGTTTAATGGCATCTTTATGGATTTCTATTGTAGCCTTGCCATATTCTAAAGCGTAATCCATTGATTTTGTTTCTCTTGGTAGCTTTCCCTGTTTACGTATCGTCACAAATCCTTTGTGAAGATTGTATGCAATAGGCACGCCAAATATAAAGCCTCTGGCCTCCGGTCCTACAATAACGTCAACTTCCTCAGCCTTTAAGTAGGATTCTAATGTATCAATTGCCAGCACAAGCCCATCAGGATCTTGGATAACGGAAGTAATGTCTCTGAAAATAATGCCTTTTTCCGGAAAATCTGGGATGCTGCATACGTAATCCTCTAATCTTTTCATCATGATTGTATCTCCTTAATCTTTAATTATTTGTAAAAAACACATTACATATGCCTATACCCCTGAATAATGATTTGTAATGTTTTATTTCCCAGATATTCATTGATATCCGGGTAATATGTAAATGTTAATTCGATATTATTCTTTTGTCCCTGGTACATCAGCTTCATCTGTTCTTCCCCAAATTCCCGGAATAGATAATCATTAAATGCTTCGATATCACCAAAATACAACGCTTCCATCATATGTCTTTCCTTATTACGGACGGTAAACTTTAAGACATTTTTATTCTTCCCTAAAATCTGTGCTTTCATAAGGTTAAAATTCTTTTCGGCAAAAACCGGTTTTGGGTTCCCTTTCCCAAAAGGCTCCAATAACTTAAGTTCATTGATAAACTTTTCAGTAATATACCCAATTGGCATGGCAACATCTATATGTACGACAGGTATGAAATCTACTTCTGTTAATAAGGTGTTTTGATTGAGAGAATTTCGCAGCTGCTCAAGCTTTTCATTTTTAAGTGATAAACCCGCCGCCATCGGATGCCCTCCAAACCGTTCCAGCAGATGACGACATTCTGTGAGGCTCTCAAACATATTGTAAGCCTCTATGGATCTTCCTGAACCCTTGAGCATTCCTCCCCCCACTTCTGTAAAAACCATCACTGGTTTATGATATTTCTCTTTGATTCTTCCTGCAATAATTCCTGCCAGACTCTCATGACAATCTTTCAATTTGATTAAAAGGATTTTATCTTGCTTAATCGCGGTAGACTCAATCATTTCCACTGCCTCATCAAATCCTTTAACCGTTAAATCCTTCCTGCTGTCATTGAGGCTTTTTAAGTTCGCGGCATATTGAAGCGCCTTATTTCTATCAGTTTCCATCAGTAAATCCAACGCCATTTTCACGGTATCCAGGCGTCCAGCGGCATTAAAACAGGGACCGATAACGAAACCTATATGATATGCCGATATTTTTTCGGGATTCAGCCTTGTCACTTCAATCAATGCACTTAATCCGGTATTCCTTGTATGTCTCAATTGCTTTAGGCCATGTTTAACAATGATCCTGTTTTCATCCTGTAAATCCATCACATCAGCCACTGTGGCAATGGCCGCATATTCCAGCAGTTCATATAACTCTTCTTTTCTTATTTTAAAACGTTCATATAACACTTCAACCAGTTTATAAGCGACGCCTGCACCACACAATTTTTTGAAGGGATATTGACATTCATTTTGCTTAGGATTTACAATGGCATCGGCCTCTGACACTAAAAAGCTCCGATGACCATCTTTCTCCTCAAAAGGTATGTCATGGTGATCGGTTACAACAACCTGTATGCCCAATGACTTTGCATAGGCAATGGGTTCACGGGCGGCAATTCCATTATCACAGGTGACAATCAAACCGACATTATTGGCTTTGGCATCATCTATAATCCTCTTATTCAATCCATAACCTTCTGTTATCCGATTGGGAGTATCAATCATCGCTGCTGCTCCTAATTTATGAAAAGCAGTGAAAAGAATGAAGCCGGAAAATATACCGTCTACATCAAAATCTGAAGCAATAGTAATCTTGATATTATTTTTAATTGCCTTTTCTATAATCGAAGCTGCTTTTTCAATATCCTTCATAGAATGAGGGTTATACATATCGGTGGCTTTCCCCCCCAAAAAACGCTCGATTTCTGCTTCTGTTTTTATATCTCTATTAACAATGAGCCTGGCCAGAACAGGGCTGATATTAAAACGGCGGCCAATTTCTTTAAAATCAGCCCTCTTGGCCATTATCATCCATTTTTCTTCCATTAGCTTCTCCTCTCTTTGATAAAAGGGTTATCTGGAAAAGGCATGGGAGTATTGATTAACAACAATTCCATGCCTTTAGTAAATAATGATTATTTTCAGGAATTTTTACCTTTGCCTTTAATCGTATACCATAGTGTGCCTGCGATACATACTGAGGAATATGCGCCACAGATGATTCCTGCCATTAACGGAAGAGCAAATTCTTTAATTGAAGTCACGCCCATTAAATACAATACAAAAATAGAGATAAATGTAGTGATTGTCGTATTGATGCTTCTGCTTAATGTCTGGGATATACTTACATTAACGATTTCGGCTATATCGGATTTCTGCATTGCCCGCCGGTTTTCCCGGATCCGGTCAAAAATAACAATTGTTGCATTAATTGAGTAACCTATAATCGTCAGCATGCAGGCAATAAACGTATTCCCCACTGGAATTCTGATAACCGCATATACTGTCAGCACAACTAAAACATCGTGTAGTAGTGCGATAATGGCACTTAGCCCAATTTTCACATCTTTAAACCGGATCCAGATATAGATTAAGATACAGATTGCAGCTAGGATAACTGAAATAATCGCATCACGTTTCATCTCATCACTGACTACGGCGCTAATACTCTCCTCTGTAATAGCGTTTTCTTCAAGACCATATTGTTCCGTAAGAGCCTCTTTTAAAGCTGAACGTTGTTCTGAATCCAATACCGGGGTCTTAATAATAACATCATTAGAATCCGTTACATTTTGCAGCTGGATATCTTTAACCTGTGTTTTCTCCTCAATAAGTGCCCTTAATGCATCTCCTGCTTCGCCGGTGACATCAATATTCTCATTCAATGTAACCGTCATCGAGGTTCCTCCGGTAAATTCAAGGCCATAGTTGAGCATGCCTTCCCCACCTGAGCCTTTGACTCCCATCATGATAACTCCGGAAAGAATGACTGCCAGAGAAATAACATAAAAGATGACCCTCTTTCCGGTAAAATTAATTGTTTTTATCGCTTTTGCTTTCCCATAGAATTTCTCTTTATTTAATCCCAGCGCATTTAATCCATATAAGACAACTCTTGTTACAACTAATGCCGTAAACATTGATAAAACAATACCAAGGGCAAGAGTTGTGGCAAATCCTTTGACCCCACCGCTTCCTTTTAAGTAAAGCACGGCTGCGCCAATTAGGGTAGTGATATTACCATCTAAAATCGCCGATGTTGCCTTACTAAAGCCTGTTTTTATAGCCGGCTTTAACTCTCTTCCAGCCGAAAGTTCCTCCCTGATTCTTGCGAAGATGATGACATTGGCATCGACCGCCATTCCTATAGAAAGAATGATACCCGCTATGCCCGGCAGTGTCAGTGTTACATCCAGAGCATTGAGGAAACACAGCATCATTAATACATATAATATTAATGCTATTCCCGATGCAAATCCTGGAACAAGATAAACAATCGTCATGAACAGTATAACGAGTATGAGGCCTATAGCCCCAGCCTGTAAACTGCTTGTCAAAGCCTGCTCACCCAGTTTTGCACCTACTACATTGGATCTTATTTCTTGAAGTTCAAGACTTAGAGTCCCCAGGCGAATTGTAGTTGCAAGACTGTTGGCTGTCGTATAATCAAAATCTCCGGTTATATACGCTTCTCCTCCTGAGATAGTCTCATTGACTTTGGGCTGACTAATAATTTTACCATCATATACGATATAAATAGCAGAGCCGATATTCCGTGCAGTCGCCTCTTCAAACTTTTTGGCGCCCTCTTCAGTTAATCTAAGACGCACAGAATAGGTACTTTTTCCATAATCATCCTGTGAACTGACCGCCTGTGCATTGGCAATATCTTCTCCTGATAATACCTGGGACAAGGCATTTTGGGCTTCCTCAGATTTTGTATCAGATGCTTTTGAATCTTTAGCCACATACTCGTAAAATCCAACGCTTCCCGGATTTCCGAGATTTTCCAACACTGCTTCAGCATCAAATTCTCCGGGAATCTCTACCGTAATCCGGTTTGGTCCTTCTTGATATACTTCCGCATCAGTACTATAAACTTCAACACGTCTTTGAAGTTTATAAACGGTATCTGCCATATCTTCCGCCGAAGGGTTTTCGTCTACCGCCTCATAAGTTATGCTTACACCACCGGCCAAATCCAGTCCCTGCCTAATATTACCGGCGCTTCCCTGCCTTTTTTCACCTACACCTGCAATCGCTACATAAGCACATGCTGCAATTGCTATAAGCACAGCTATTAAACCGATAATGCTTCTCTTCTTGTTATTTTTCATTGTGTCACTCCTTCTTCATCTGCTAAAGCAGCTTTAATCATAATTGCACATTCGACTCTCTTACGCATTAATTCACAGCCAATATCATAAGTATCAGTTATATTTTGATGAAATTTATATGAATTGGCTGCACAGCCGCCACTGCAATAAAATCTTGCAAAGCACTTGCTGCATTTATCCTTCATATAGACATTGCATTGCCTAAACTCATCTTGTAAATCAAAGCGCGAAATACCAGAATCAACATCTCCCATCAGATACTCATCTTGTCCGACAAACTGATGGCATGGGTATATCTCTCCCAGGGGCGTCACAGCCAGATATTCCGTGCCGGAACCACAGCCAGATAAACGCTTTGCCACACAGGGACCTCCGGATAAATCAATCATAAAATGAAAAAAATTAAAACTACGGCCTTTCCGATGCCTGTTAATCAATTCAACTGCCAGGCGATCATATTCATCACAGATTTCAGGAATGTCATCTTCACGTATGGCATAAGGTTCATGGACATCTGCCACTACCGGTTCCACTGAGATCTGATCAAAACCTAAATCTGCCAGACTTAGGACATCTTTGGCAAAATCTTTATTAAGCCTTGTAAAAGTCCCTCTGACATAATAGTTTTGCTGCCTCCTGCTATCGGCCAGTTTCCTGAACTTAGGCATAATCAAATCATAACTGCCCTTGCCGTTTCTGAATGGACGCATTAAATCATTAACCTCTTTGCGTCCGTCAGTACTTAAAACAATGTTGGCCATTTCCTTATTGATAAATTCTATCATCTCATCATTAAGCAGGACACCATTGGTCGTCAAAGTAAACCTGAATCTTTTATGATGGATTTTTTCAAGGCTCCGGCCATAGGCCACTAACCGTTTAACGGCCTCAAAATTCATGAGTGGTTCACCACCAAAAAAATCAACTTCCAGATTATATCGATTGCCTGAATTTCTGATTAAGAAATCTAATGCAGCTTTACCTGTTTCAAAACTCATAAGCGCCCGCCGTCCATGGTACTCACCTTCTTCGGCAAAGCAATACTTACAGGCGAGATTGCAGTCATGGGCTATATGCAGGCATAAGGCTTTAATGACTGTAGGTCTTTTCTTAAAATCAATAATATATTCTTTATAATCATCTTTTGTAAAAAGACGTTCTTCTTCTATTAATTGGGTTATTTCGTTATAAGCCTCTATTATATCCTCTTTACTATAAACCGTTTCTAGCTCATTTAATATCTCCACTAAATTCATGGTTTCATAAAGCCTGATTATATCATAAACGACATCGTCAACAATATGTACTGAGCCACTGTTAACATCCAGCACAATATTATATCCGTTGTTTTTATACTGATGTATCATTATTTGTATTGCTCCTTTTACGTACAAAAAAGACCATAGAAAAAATATCGGCTGCCCTTACAGTACATGACTATTTTTAGTGTACATGTCATGCACTGTAAACAGAGGTAACTACCTACATTTTTACTAAAGCCTCTTTATTTTCTGTTTTCACAGCTCTGATTACCAACTGTACATGAGGTTTTGCAAGCTGACTGACAGGAAGTCTGGCATTCACCGCAGCCGCCTTTAACCAAAGTTTTCTTTAATGTCTGTGTGTTTAATGACTTGATATGTTTCACGACACTTCCTCCTTTGATAGAACTTGGAATATTATATCACACTTTACATGGTTTGTAAAAACAATTTTTAGCTGACCATCCCCCCTAACATACCGCTGCCAAGGCAAAGCAAAATCATCGATAGATAATTTGTTATGTTTCCATCCTTCTGGCCACCTAGCATGAGGGATATCATTAAAATAACCGCAACATATATTCCACCGCATATCAATCCCCACAAAAACTTCCGTTCTGTTATACCTTTACCAGCTAAAAATCCTCCTATAAAACTAGACACAATATAGGTAACCACAACTCCAATTTTGATGATATTATCTCCTATATTAGCTTTGTAAAGTAACAACGACAAAATAAGAAGTATAATTGCCGTGATTATGTAACTTATCAGTACCGCTTTTATTAAAACCGATGGGACTTTTGTTTTTAAATCATAACTTCCTTTTTCCATAGAATCCCTCCTTCACTTCAATATATGAATTAAGGTTCCCGACTATTCATTAACGTAAACATATATGCTATACTTTTTCATAGAAAGGCAAAACTATAATTAAAAGCAACAAAAAGAGGTGATTTCAATAAACAGGATAGATTTACACACACATTCATCTGTATCCGATGGCACGGTATCTCCCAGTGAACTTATTGCATATGCAAAAGAAAAAAACTTGAAAGCCATAGCCCTAACTGATCACGATACAATTGACGGCATCCATGAGGCTAAGGAATCCGCTTTAAATTACAATATAGAATTGGTAACAGGTATTGAACTAGCAGCTTACTATCATCACACCGAACTGCACATTTTAGGACTTGATATTGACCATTTAAACCCTAAACTGCTTCATGAACTGCAGCAGATTCAGAATTCACGAACCATGCGGAATCAGGAAATGATAGATAAAATGTCTGGCTCAGGCATAGACATTTCTATGAGGAAATTAATGGATTTGGAAGGTGATGATATCCTTACCAGAATGAACTTTGCCAACTACCTTGTTCATATTGGCTTTGCCGGCTCCGTCAGGGAAGCCTTTGATAAATACATTGGCAAAAACTGTCCTTTTTATGTAGCCAGAAAACGTATCACAACGGATTTTGCCATTGAATTAATTTTAAGTGCAGGCGGCATACCGGTTCTGGCCCATCCTCTGCTGTATCATTTTGACGATGTACAGCTCGAGACGACCGTTAAATATCTTACCACCTGCGGATTAGAAGGTATTGAAGTCTATTACTCCATGAACAGCGGCTTTGACGAGGTTCATATGAGACATTTGGCCGACAAGTATTGCCTTAAATATTCCGGAGGTTCTGATTACCATGGCACCAATAAACCCCATATAGATTTAGGCATTGGCCGCAGGAATCTGAATATCCCTTACAGTGTCTTAGAAAAATTACGGCAAAGATAGACAATATATCTCCCTAGAAAATAAACCGACGGTGCCAGCCACAGACTTCTGCTATTGGGCAAATGTACCGCCTGCGGCATGTTTTGAAACAGTACAACACATAAAAAAGCGCCGGTAAGAGCAAATACAATGTCTATACAAAGTGTTCTTTTATCATTGATCCGAATAATCATATGAAGAACACTCCATAATATAACGGATAATGCGCCATACTTTAACGTCTGCCAAAAAGCATTGACATATGGCATCATAGGTTTGGGATTTTCTGTTCCCAGCAGCAGTTGTATGGATTGTGACTTTTCTTCATACAAGTTTGAAAAGAATTCAAAATCAGACCATTTATTAGGTATGAATTCCTGAGGTAAGCTAAATTTCATTTGCGTTATCCATATATATACAGCAAAGAAAACTAAGCCTATCCCTATATAGCCCCAGAATATGATTGGATAATGCCTCCGCAAGAATGCCTGCTTTAATAATGCCGCGAAAAAGTATATCCCCATCGCTAAAGGTATTAATCCCAGCCAAATATTTGATACCCACCTATAGATCCGGTATTCTACTTCAGTGGCATCAATGCCATATATAGATTTAAAGCTTTCTATAATACTTCCACTATACTTGCCTTCCGGAATTTTAAGACACACTTGGTTAACCACTTCAATTGTTTTGGAAGTCACAGGGATTACCAGTACAGACTCCATATCTTCCAGAATCCCTTGAATAAGATATTCTTTATTGTCATACTTAATTATCCGTCCGATAGCATCACCATCTCCAAATAATTGCCATGCACTTTCTTTATCTATCAGGCAGCCGGTTCCATCCTTTGTATCCAAATACCCTGTATGATTTAAAAATAATTCTGTTTTTCCCCGTACATAAATAATATCGGCACTATGTTTCCGATTAAAATCAGGATTTTCGATGATTTGTCCAGCCACTTCACCCCACATGGCATAATCAAAGCTTTCGTCACTTTCCTGGCCGGTTTTCTCCATAGCTATGACAGATTGGCCATTCTGTGGCTGATTAAATAATAAATGGACATTATCTGCTGACCTGGTATTCCCTGCAATTATCACTTGGCTTAGGCATATAAGCAGGAAAATTAATAAAGTAATACAACCTATATGCCTTTTTATTCCCACTATTCCTCCTGCCGGCGAACCCGATCACCGTCTTCAATCTGCTTATTGCTGCTGACAACAAATTCCTGATCCGAACTTATTGAGCCATCAGCTATTGCCGCATAATCCCCATATTGATCCAATACTGTAACAACGTATTTTTCTACTGTTACTTCACTCCCCAACACGGTTTCGGTCTCTTTAAGCACCAGCAAATAGTACTCCGACTCATCGCCATGGAGAGCTGCTCTCGGTATGCAATGTTTATATACTTCTGATTTATTCGTAAACTTTAATGTGGCCTGACTTCCTATTTCCAGCTGATTATCCAACAGCAAGACAGATACATCTACTAAAGAGGGGTCTTCCTTATTCATCTGCATAGAAAGAATGGGTAAATCAGGCAAAACTGTGCCATTAGAAGCTTCCAGCGTCACCAAATCCTCCCTTGATAAATATTTTTGTTCATCAGTCGTGATACTTGCAGTGAATATGGAACCGGAAGATAAGTCGGCTAACACAACAGAAGCACCATCAGGGGTATCATTCCCCACACTAACCCCTACCTCCGATACTAAAGCATCTATGTCTGATTTTATATATCCATTATTTTCGTACAATAATTTAAGTTTATCTAAGTCTCTGACCTTGCTTTGTTTCTCCATGGCACTGATTTTTTCACTACTATCTGCATTAGCCGGCTGACTGGCATCCTCAAGGTTTCTGCTTGCCTCCGTAAGACTGCTTTTATGATCCGCAACAGCCTGGTTATACTCTTGTACCTTGGCATTATAGGCCTCCGTTAATTCAGCAAGTGAACTATCGTTACCCTGACTGGATTTCCAGGCAACTAAGGCATCATCCCGATCCTGCTGTGCCTGTGTAACAGCAGCGTTGGCATTGTCTATGCTGACCTGATCCTCCGGATTTGATTCTTCTACCTGTCTTAAATACTCTATAGATTCATTAAGTAACTGTTCTTTTTCTTCATAGGTATTAAAAAGTTCATTTTCTGATGTATTTCCCGCCCTGTCTTTATAGGCATTTAAGCTTTCCCCGGCCGCTATCATTGCTTCATAGGCCTGTGTAATCGCAGTATTCCCGTTTTCAACAGCTTTGTTATAATCCTCTAATGCCCTTTGTTTTTTCAGGCCATCCTGACTGGCCGATAAGGCAGCATTCGTACTTTCATCTGATGTCTTTAAATCGGCAATCTCAATTTCCTGCTCCAGTTCACCGATTTTTTTCTCAAGGTCTTCTAAGTCCAGTTCATAAAGCAGAGCGTCTTTACTAATCATTTCTCCAGCTTTGACATGAACCATCTTTACTTTAATACCCGCAATCGTAGATACGGCAAGACTTTTATTCTGTTCAGCTTTACCAGAGGCACTAATGGAACGATTAATGGTTCCCTGTTTGGTTTTTTCTGTTTTTACTTTTGGAATTGTCATGGAATTCGCCGTCCGGGAAAGAACCGTAAATACAATTATTAAAACCAAGAAACCTGCAAAAACCTTTAATATTTTAATTCTCCCGGAGACTTGCTTATCTTTATTTGTTGTCTTTATGAATTTTTTCATATTTATTTTCATATGCTTCTCCTTAAGTTATTCTTTCAACGCTGATGCAACAATTCCTTTTTCCAAATAGTCCTGGCCACTTAAAAACACAAGCAGCGCCGGTATAAAAGCCATCACAGAAGCCGTAAATGCAAAACCGCTTCTTTCGATGGATACATTGGGCAAGTATAACGATAGCGGCCATAAGGACTTTGTTTTGAGAAATGCCAGGGGCTGTTCAATTAAATTCCAATATTCTAAAAAACTTAAGACCACTGCTGATATAATCCCACTGCTGCCAAGGGGCAATCCTACATGTACGAAGGTCAATATATCCCCGGCACCATCGATTTTAGCTGCTTCGATAATACCATCGGGCACACTGACAAAAAAACGATGCATAATAAATACGGGAAAAGTCGAAAAAACAGCCGGTAGTATAATTGAAGCATGCGTATCCAAAAGCTTTAACTGATTTAAAACCAGATAATTAGACAACATTGTCACTTGAAAAGGCATCATCATTAATATAATATAAATCATAAAAATCAATTTCTTAAAGGGAAGTTTTAACTTTGCCAATGCCCAGGCCGCCGGTACACCCACTAAAAGCTGACCAGCCAGAATACCGCCGGCCATTTTAAAGGAATTCCAAAACATTAAGAAAAACTCAGGTGAATCAAGGAGCAATTCAACATAATGCCTCAAAGTGGGCATCATGGGAATCAGCCGCCAGTTTACATAGCCATCGCCGCCTGTAATCATCGGCAGCAGATATTCCTTTGCTTCTGTTCCCGACATAACTGAACCTGTCAAAATGAATATAAAAGGATAACATACCATCAATGCCAGCAATAATAAAAAAACATATGTTATTTTTCGTCCCATACCATCTAGTCCTCTTTGTCCCATGCTTTCCGAAGCATTACTATCAAAATAAGTATAACGACAGCTACAACCACGGCTCCTGCCGCCATTTTATCGATGGATAAATCTCTAAACCAGTTGTTAAATATATGCTGCAATAAGTACATGCTGTCATGGGGATAATCTCCGGCTACCAGATAAGCCTCCCTAAATACCTTGAAAGAATTTAGAAACGATAATACCGTAATTGTATAAAGTACCGGCAGAAGTGACGGCAGGGTAATCCGCCAAAATATTTTCCACTCACCCGCACCATCAACTCTGGCGGCCTCATATACATCCTCCGATATAGAAGAAAGCCCTGCCATCCACAGCACAATTGTATATCCAATATTTTTCCATATATAAACAATAATCAGTACCCAAAATGCATAATTTGAATTCATCCAATCAACAGCTTTAATATTAAAGCTGTTTAGGATACCATTTAACAGACCATTGGCATTAAACAGCAGTTTCCACAATAACACTACCGATGCCGTTGGTATCGCCATAGGTAATAGAAATGCGGTTTTAAAAAACTGTGTATACCTGATGATTTTATAAAGCAAATAGGCAATCACTAACGATATGAAAATCAAGAGGGGCAGGCATATGGCCACAAATCTGATTGTATTCCCTGCTGCCAGCTTAAAAGCCGCATTATTAAAAACCGTCATATAATTCTTTAGTCCTACCCAGCTTTCGTTCACTGCCGTCAGAAAAGAACGGCGGATAACATCTGCAAATGGCAGCAGCACAAAGATAAATACACCTAAGAAACTCGGAAGAAGGAAAGCTATGCCGGATAAATATTTTTTCTTCTGTGTCAATGTGGTTCCTCCTTCCTGATTCCTGTGTTATTCAGATAAGTAGATGTTGATTTGCTGCATAATATTCTTCACGGCTTCATCAACAGAAACCTCATTTCTCATACATCTGGTGGTTTCACTGATGACAGTTTTTTTGATTGACTGATCTGTCATTGCCGGTGCATTTAATGTTTCTATTAACGTTTCTAATTGCGCCACTTCTTCCTTGGTTGGCCATACAAGCTTTAGCATAACCGGTTCACCCATCACCTCATTGCCGTCCTCATCTATCATCGATGTAACCACTCCCAGGGCACCTGAATCAGTGCCCGGCTCTTTTTCTCCGGCCATGGTTGTGAAAGCCTCTTTGTTAACCGGGAAGCCATTTTCTAAGTTGTTTTTCTGCACTTCCTGAGATATCATTGCTTTAATAAAGCTCTTAGACTCCTCCATCAAGTCTGTTTTTGAATTAATACCCACTGTTGTAGACGGAATAAACCCCTGCTTTTCATTTCCTGATGCCAGGCTGTAAGACCAGCCTCCCAGCGCCTTATTTGTTCCTAGCAGTTCCATATAGCCGCTTATAGATCTAATCTGTGATAAGCCTACTTTAGGCTGAGATTCCAAAATGTCTACTGGTGATGTAAAATAGCCTGAAAGGAGATTCTCCTGTTCAATCTCAGCTCCTTCTTCATAACCACTAATTGTACTTTCATCCTTACCAGCAATATCATTTTGATAAATTGCAGCGGCATTGGCAAGAAACTCTGTAAGTACGGTTTCATTAATTGTTCCATCCTCATTTTGTAAATCATTTAAATAAATATTCAATAATTCACTTGCCAGACTTCTGGAACTCCTAGTGTTGATGATATTTGAGAAATCCGGATTGTCTTTGCGAAGCTTCGCCACAGTCTCGGCAAGTGTCCCTAAATTAGTAATACTATCTAAAGTTTCTTGATTCGATAACATGACAGGTATGCTAAATCTGGTCGGTAGTGCATATACCTTCCCTTCCTTTTCATATGCATTGACAATCTGGTCATATAGTCCCTCTGATTCAGAAACTTCTTTAATTACATCACTGACATCTACAAGCAGTCCCTTTTCGATATAGGAATCTACCGGCAGTCCATCTAGTAAAATAATATCCGGCCCATCACCGGCCATGATATTTGTATTTAAAGTCCTGATGGCATCTGAGATTGTTACTGCATCATCTCCGGTTATACCTATCTCAAGATTAACATAGATGTCCGGATTGTTTTTCTGGAAGGTAGATATCGCTTGTCTGACATTTTGATTGTCCGCCAATGCATAGACCTTTAATTCTTTACTAGGTACGGCATCCGCATCCGCAGAATAAGTATATCTGAGTAGCTTTTGATTGGCTGCTAATAAATATGTTTCATCATCGACTTTCACCAAACTGCTAAAATAATATTCCGGATTAGACATGGAATTTAAGCTGCCATTAATAATCTGTTCCGCCATTGTGCCGCCCATCGCATAGCGAAATAACCCTTCAGAATTCACAAAGTAGTAAACACTATTCTCCTGCTCCGATATGAGTTGAAGTTCAGAAGAGTCATAAGAAATTGAACCAGCCTGTGATTTTTCATTAATCATCTGGTTTAAAGTATTACCCTCTTCCACAAGTTCATATGAGGTAATATCATAAACCGACAGATTCTCTATGCCTTGAAATATCAAATGATTTTCTGTAACCGTAAACGATATGATGTATTTATCGGCTCCGGCTTCATATGTATGCTTGATTTCTCCTGTTAAGGGATCTATTTGATAAACGGCATTGCTACTAACTCCTAACCCGAATAGATCTCCATTATCGGCTAAACAGACCTTCAGTAAAGTATTGGCATAATCTTCAGCACCCAATTCTGTGTCTGCTTCGTCACCGTCCGAATCACCGGCATTAAACATATATGCCGACTCGGAATCAGAACTGACTACAGGCAAAGTAAACTCTACTGCCGTTTCTTTTCCCTCCTTATTGATCAGCACATAATGATATTCGGGATAATCCGTTGTCTCCATTTCTGCCTTGTCCATATAAATGAGTATGATATCCCCATTGCTATTCATATCAATACTACTAATATATTTCTCCACATCCTGGAAAATAGAAATATTTTGATAATCCTTAGTCCAGTTATCACCATTATCTGTAGACTTATAGATTCCTATATCCGTTAAAAGATACAGGCTGCCATCTCCTGTTTGTCTTATCCCTCTGACAGAATTTTCATTAGTTATTTCTTCTGGTAATGATAACTCATCTTCAATAAATCTGCCTTTGGCACCTTCACCGGTACTATCATCACCACTATCAGATGTCGTTTCAACCGTACCGCTATTACAGGCTGCCAAAGCTAACATAAGCACAATGAGCAATGCAGATAATACTTTCTTTCCTTTTACCTTCACTATAAAGCCTCCATTCATTGATTTTTTTCTTGACTTACCAATCATATCACTCTAATCTCTAAATTTTCTCTAAAAGTTTAGAGAATTTTTAAAGAATACTATGATATAATATTTTTCAGATATTAAAATCAGGAGGGGAATTTTAATGCGTATTTTATTAATCGAGGATGATATTAAGTTATGCGACTCATTAAGCTACCAACTGACGAAAGAAGGTTATAATGTGGATATATGCCATGAAGGCGATGACGGACTGCGTTGGATTTTTGAATTGGCCCATGATATTGTTTTATTAGATAGAATGCTGCCTAGAATGAATGGGATTCAAATTCTCAAGAAAACCCGCACCGCCGGTATATCCACACCGATACTTTTAATCACCGCATTAGGTGAACTTAATGATAAAGTCACCGGCTTAGACAGCGGTGCCGATGATTATATAGTCAAGCCTTTTGCCTTTGAAGAGTTACTGGCACGCATCCGCAGTATCATCCGCCGGCCAAGACAATGGGAAGGCACGCCTAGACTGACCTTCGGTGACATTTCATTTCAACCTATTGAAAAGCAGCTATATCATAGGGAGAAAAGCTGTACCTTATCTAAACGGGAATCTGATTTGATGGAAATGTTTTTACGTAATCCAACTCAAATTTTGCCAAGAAATGTTTTATTATCCCGGGTTTGGGGACCGGATTCAGAGGTGGAGGATGGCAATTTAGACAACTATATTCATCTATTAAGACGCCGGCTTAAATCGGTTGGAAGTACATTAATCCTTACAACCATACGGGGTGTGGGATATCGTCTGGGGGAAGCCAATGATTAAGAAGTTTCATCTGCAGTTAACTTTCTTTTTTACAATTGTCATCGGTATTGTCTTAGCCGGAATGACAATTATTCTTCTTCTTGTCTCGGAATCCGGCATGAGAAAGAATTTTTATATTAGTTTTTTAAATGATATCAGCGCCATATACACCTATTTGGAAAATCAAAGTTTAATTTCCAATGAGTGGCTCTCTAAAATGGAAAATGGCAGTGTATATAAGATTCATATTGAGGACAACGGGAAGCCGCTGCTATTTTCCTCCCTTGTTGCCAGTGAGCAACGGGAAGCCATTATTGAACAGGCCAAAGAGATTTCCACATCGAAATATGGCTTTGATATATCAGCGCCTGTCCGTTCAACCCATTTGACGGCTTATACAGAATTTGAGATGATTGCTGATAATGGGACACCCTATTACATATCTACGGCAATACTCCCTAAAAATGACGGTTACTTAAGCATTGTCATAGCCCATTCGAAAGTACCGTTGGAACAGCAAATATTTAGGCAACGGCTGTTATTTATGATAATTGATATTGTTACCTTAGGAATCTTAAGTGTCTTTGCTTCTATCTTTACTAAGAGAATGCTTCGCCCTATTCAGGAAAGCCGGCGGCGGCAAACTCAATTTGTCGCCTCTGCCTCCCATGAACTAAGATCTCCCCTGGCAGTTATTCTTTCCTGTGTAGGTGCTGTAAAGAAATCAGATAACGATAAAGAGCAGCAGGAAAAGTTTATGGACTCAATCCAATCCGAATCCATAAGAATGTCCCGTTTAGTTGATGATATGCTTTCTTTAGCCGGCGCAGACAATCAGACATGGAGCCTCAATCATGTGACTGTGGAAATGGATACATTACTGATTAACGCATATGAAAAATTTGAACCCTTCTCCAGAAAGAAAAATGTCCGGCTGGAACTATTGCTCCCTGATTTCATCCCCCTTTGCCAATGTGACCAGGACCGCATCGATCAGGTTCTTACAATTTTAATAGATAATGCCATCAGCTATAGCAAGCCCGGTGGTCATATCTGGCTATCACTGACAAAGCAAACGAATTATCTTACAATAACAGTCCGGGATAATGGCCCAGGTATATCAGATAAAGATAAAGACATGATATTTGAACGTTTTTACCGTGGAGAACAAAGCCGTACTGACAAAAAGCATGTTGGTTTAGGCTTATGTATCGCCAAAGAAATCATTCAATTACACAAAGGCAGAATATGGATTGAGGACACACTGGGTGGTGGGGCAGCCTTCTTATTTACGCTTCCAATATAAAACTTATTGTCGAGTATTTTCTGTTGATAAAAGCATTGGCAAAAAAATAAGAACTGCTGCAAAATAAAAATAAATTTTACATCAGTTCTTATCAGGGTTATTCTCCGCTTCCTGCTTTTTCGACCTGTACAATTGCCGCCTTTTGCATCGGAATTCTACAGTTTTTATTATTACCAAACTCAACAACAACAACTTCCTCAGATATATCAATAACTACACCATAGAAACCGCTTGTTGTCAGGATGCTATCTCCCAGTTCCAATGTTGATAGTAATTCATCCATCTTCTTTTGCTGTTTCTTCTGAGGTCTGATTGACATAAAGTAAATCATTCCAACGATAAGTACCAGATATACGAGAAGCATGCCTATCTCCATTATCTTACCTCCTTTAATTATCATTCATTTTCATTTATCAAAAAGCCTTCTAATTTAGCCTTTTTGTATATGCTAAACCAATGATGCTCTATAGCCTCCCGGGCTTCTTCCATCATATGGTTATAGAAAAAAAGATTGTGCAAAACACACAGGCGCATACCCAGCATCTCTTTTGCCTTAAGCAGGTGCCTTATATAGGCTCTGGTATAATTCCTGCAGGCAGGGCAGCCACAGCCCTCTTCAATGGGACGACCGTCTAATTCAAACCTTGCGTTAAATAAATTCAGCTTTCCATGATTGGTATATACATGACCATGCCGGCCATTGCGGGAGGGATATACACAATCAAAAAAGTCTACGCCCCGCTCAATACCTTCTAAAATATTAGCAGGTGTTCCCACACCCATCAAATAGGTAGGTTTATCTGCTGGCAGATATGGAATAACCTCGTCAAGAATTCTGTACATTTCTTCATGCGTTTCGCCTACCGCCAGGCCGCCTATAGCATAGCCGTCTAAATCTAAGTCTGATATAGCTTTCCCATGTTCTATACGAATATCTTCAAACGTGCCGCCTTGGTTAATACCAAACAAAAGCTGGTTTTTATTGATTGTATCCTCCAGATTATTCAACCGCTGTATCTCCTCCTTACAACGCTTAAGCCATCTGGTTGTCCGGTTTACAGAATCTGTCATATATTCTCTGGATGCCGGATATGGAGCACATTCATCAAAGGCCATGGCTATGGTGGAAGTCAGGTTGGATTGGATCTGCATACTCTCTTCCGGTCCCATAAAGATCTTCTTGCCATCTATATGGGAATTAAAATAAACGCCTTCTTCCTTTATTTTGCGAAGTCCAGTTAAAGAAAAAACCTGAAAGCCGCCGGAATCTGTCAGGATCGGCTTGTTCCAGTTCATAAACCGGTGAAGGCCACCGAGCTGCTTTATCACCTTATCTCCCGGACGGACATGCAGATGATAGGTATTGGATAATTGTACTAAAGTTCCAATTTCCTGTAAATCTGTCGTTGCTACCGCACCTTTAATGGCGGCAGCTGTACCTACATTCATAAAAACCGGTGTTTGTATTGCTCCATGGACAGTCAAAAGTTCACCGCGTTTTGCCCGGCCTTCTTGATTGATTATTTTATACATAAAATCTCCTGTGTCTCAAAAATTACACTAACATTAAAAGTATACCTGTTATACAATTATTTATCAACATTTAATTTCATTTTTCATAAGTTTTTTTACTGAACTTAAGGCTTCCTTTTTTAAATCCTGAAGTACGCAATCATCGTGTTTGTAAAAAGACCGGGGCATTAGAGAAGAGATAAAGTCAGGATTCATGTGATTATTTTAGTTAAGCTTTATCTTTTCGTTTTTTGAATAATACTACTCCGCATATTCCCACAGCGCAAACCAATACAACAAAAAATACAAATATCTGAGCTTCATCTTCTGTTTTTACACTATTTGTAGTAAGCGTTTTTTTAGCTGAACTTGTCTCAGCCTTTTTACCGTCCTGTCCATTTTTGCCATCTTGACCCTCCTGACCAGCTGAACCACCATTACTACCTGCTGATAACTGCACTATCGCAAATTCACTCAAAGTATCCACTTCAAATACTAAGTAATCATTTATCAGCTGAAATTCTAACTCTGTCAGTGTACCACCATGGTTATGATAGATTTTAAGTCGTTTTGTATCCGTGGTAAATCCCACCGGAAGCGGAACACTGATTTTCAGAGTACCATTCGGTTGTATTTCTTCGCCATTTTGTGACAGTTTAATATCATATAGCACATATTTTTCTATATCCTCATTTAATCTGGCAATAATCTGTTTTTTAATAGAGTCATATATAATGCCAGAGAAGAGTTCTTCAACTACCAATCCGCTTCCTGTTTCAACGACTCCTGCTTCTGCTTCTACGATGATTCCGGTGTCTTCATCTGTTGCTTTGAAGGGTGGGGATATCTCTATCATTCTGGGAGTTGTATCTACGTACAGCATGCCATTGTTTGCATCTGATTCATCATAAAGTTCCGCCATGAAAAGCTCTGCATCTACCGATCCATTATCAGCCCCCTCAAGTCCGGCAAATGGTCCTTCGACTAATCCGGCAATATATTGATTAGTCGATACCAAATACGTTGTTTTCGTATCCAAAGCATCTAATACTGTGCCATCATCCATGACCACCTTATAAAGTACATTCATGTCATCCTCTTTATCATAATAGTAAGATACGACAGCACCATTCATTTGCATATTTTCCTTTTCATCATTTGCTAAATATGACATAATATCCCAAAGCTGCGCTGCAGTAACCTCAAATACAGGAACTGTATTACCGAATGGCTGCATTGTATATAAATCACCAACTGTAATCTCTCTTGATGTTTCTCCTTCTTCGAATAAGAAATTCGTCCGTATTCCTCCTGAATTGGTAATTGCAATATCAGTTCCGGTTGACCTATTCATCAAATCAGTAATCCAGTTCCCAGCGGTATGGGTTCTTGTCGTTTCACCGTTTGGTCCTTTAAGATATACATCCTTTCTGATTTCTGTTGTTATTGTTCCAATAGTTTCAGTTAATATTGGTTCAACAATTGCCAGGGCTATTTTACTGATTCTATAAACTTCTTGATCGAACTCTGCCGAATTTTCTTCATATAGTTTACTTCTATCACTTGTTATTGATATGTATTCAGGATTCTCAATTGCAACGCTTCCATCATCATAAAACACAATTTCAGCATAAGCATAACCCTGGCCTTTGCAGTTTCCCTGCAGATAGGTTATCCCGTTCGCTGCCACACCTGCACGGGCGGTATGACTATGTCCGCCTAAGACTATATCAATATACTCAGAGTCAAGGCTGCCTACCAGCTCCAGAGGATCAATATGTCCTACGACAACAATCGCATCTGCCTGACCGCTGTCTATTAGGGTTTTTGCAATACTATTTACTATCTTAGGATCATCATGTACTTCATATGCTTCAAATCTGGAAGTCATAATATCAACTGAATAATCTTCCACATAGCCAATGACACCGATTTTTTTACCTTCCTTTTCTGTAATAATATAGTCTTTAGTGAAAGTAACACGATTATTAGTACCCTTATAATATAAATTACTAGCAAGTACAGGAGTATTTCCATCGCCGGATACCGTATTCGCAACATCATCAGGAGCAGTAAAATCATACCCTAATAAAGTAGCGTCATTATCTATAACTGCATCTACACCCCAGTCAAATTCATGATTACCTAACGCAGCGGCATCATATTCCATGACATCAAAGATTGCCGACATTGATTCACCATCAAGCATATTAGATACTAATGTTCCCTGGAATATATCTCCACCGTCAAGAAGCATTACCTCCCCGGAAGTCCTTGCTTGATGAATGATGTTGGCTAAATATGCCAGCCGAAATTGGGTTGTGCCTGAAGTATCAATCAAATAACCATGGATATCCGTTGTTTCAAATAATGGAATGCGGACGGTATCATCTGCTTCGACATTATAATCAAGGCTCCAATCCGATGCCGCAGGTGATACCCCACCTTCTTTCTTTGTATAATATTCTACAAAGTTGGCAATCATCTGAGTTACTAGGCCCCCTTCGTCCCCTAGCTCCTCCTGAGATGACCAGATTGCATCCGAAATCGTTTTGCCTGTCCGGGTAAAAGGCGCCTGTCCAATTACATAGTTATTAACTGCGACATTAATCTTACTTTCATCAGAAATATGCGTTCCATCTGCCAGCTTCAAATCAGTTACACGACTTCCCGAAGCCTGCGCCAGATCATACTTAAAACTTAATCCATAGAATAATGCCGTTGTGTAATTGCTTTTTACTTCGTATGTAATTGTTCCATCTGAATTCTGGGTACCAGAATAGAAATCTGCCACGCCTTCCATCCAAGCCTTCAATTCAGCGCCACTTAATTCAACTACATATAAGTAATTATCATATTTATACAATTTATAAATGTCTTTAAGGGTAATGGAGCCCGGCTGAATCACGTAGCTGTTGGAAATAATGTCCGTTGTTGCAGATACATCCACAGGAATGCCTTCTCGTCCGGCTGACCATATCTGTGCCCTATTAATAACGTCAATCGTATCAGTTTGTTCAAGTCTATATTTTGTAGAAGTACTCCAATTACCTTCTTTGATTGTTCCATAGCCTGTATTGACATAGTCGGTTGCCTTATTAACTGCCAACTGTAATAAGGCCTTCAATGCTTCGTCATTGCTGATGCTGCTTAAATCAATATTAGCGTTGGACTCCATTTCGATATCGAATGTACTCGCCATATCATCATAAGTCACATTAAACACAGTATTTGTCAACTGGCTTCCTGCACCGTTAACTACAGGTACCGCCACACCATCTTTATTATTGATTGTTTTGTTATCGTATATGGTATGGTCATGACCTGCAATCACAAGGTCAATTCCAGTGGTATTTGCAACCATTCGTGCAATTTGATTTTCTGTATTTTGCCCAAATTCCAAGTTTCCTGATGTATCTCCTATTCCCGAATGATAGGAAACGATGATGAAGTCGCAGCCGGCTTCTTTCATCTGTGGAACATAGCGTTCTATTTCCCATGCTATAGATTTCTCTGCATTATCAGGATGTGCAAATATCAAACCCGGATAGTTTTCCGATACGTCAAATCTTGTACAATCTGTATTTTCCAGACCTAAAATACCTACAGTAAACGATTGTCCATCCACATCAAAGTCTTTCGTGATATAAGGTGTAAATGCATTTGTTCCATCTTCACGATATATGTTTGCTGATACTACAGGTACGCTTGTCCCATTTGTATCTGACTGACTCTGTAAATATTCATAAATAGAACTCATGGTTTGCCATGGATAGTTAAACTCGTGGTTTCCCAATACCGAAGCGTCATAGCTGATATAACGCAGGCTCATTGCCATCGGGTTATTAACTCCGTTTTCAGAGAGAATATTATAGGTTGAAATAGGTGTTCCCTGATATAAATCACCATTATCAATCAATACTGTATTAGCCCCATAGGTCTCTCTTGCAGCTTTTACAGCAGTTGCAACTTTTAAAAAACTATTATTTACAGCTGAATCTGTAAGAATGTTTGTATCCCAGCATTTTCCATGCATATCTGTTGTTGACATAATAGCAATAGCTGTGGAGCCTGAAGATTCTTCTTTTGCATACACCTCTTCAAGCATTTCATGACCAGAACTCATGTCTGTTTGTTCCTGTGCATATACAGGTGATAATATTGTTGTAAACAAAAGCAATATCATTAAAAACATTCCAGATTTTGGACAAATACTTTTAAATAAATTTTTCATACTTTCTTTTCACTCCTTTTGGCAGGAGCCCTAACTCCTGCTGGTTAAATCCTTAGGACCAAATCCCATCGGCAGAAGTTCCCCTAAAGTAAATTCTTTGTAATCATCTTCTTTTTTAGCTAAAATAATCTTAAACCTATCCGGACTGCAAAACTCCATCATAATCTGCCTGCACACGCCACAAGGTGCACAATAATCCGTAATATGTCCCTCCTTACCGCCAACAATTGCAATTGAGTCAAAGTTGTAAGCGCCTTCACTGACAGCTTTAAAAAAGGCTGTCCGTTCTGCACAGTTGCTCGGTGTATATGCCGCATTTTCAATATTACAGCCGGTATAAATCTTTCCATCTGTATCCAACAATGCAGCACCTACTTGAAATCCGGAATAAGGCGTATAAGCTTTCCTTCTTGCCTCCAAAGCATAGCTTATCAATTTCTTTACATCCATCATCTTGCTCCTTTGTCATAGGGTATTCCCGAGGCTCTTGGTGCCTGTGATTTTTTAGAAGTAAATATTAAAACTATTAATGTGGCAATATAAGGGATCATTTTATATATATAGCTTGGAATTCCCAATCCACTTAATAATGGAATTCCCGAATAAGATGCCGCAACAGTCTTCATCAAACCAAAGAATAATGAGGCATAGAGTATCTTTATCGGATTCCACTGTCCAAAGATTAGAACCGCCAACGCTAAAAATCCGTATCCGGCAACATCTGCATTGAAATTGGTAGATGTCGGGATAACAAATACTAAGCCGCCTATTCCACCTAATGCTCCGGAAATCAATACTCCCGCATACTGCATCAGGTGTACATTAATTCCAACGGAATCGGCTGCTGCCGGATGTTCGCCACAGGCTCTGAGTCTTAAACCAAATCTCGTTTTAAATAAAACAATCGTTGAAAAGATGAGAATTAAGAATCCCAGGAATGTTGTTAAATATGTATTTTTGAAAAATAAATCCCCAATAACCGGAATACCACCCAATACCGGAACCGAAACAATCCTAAATGTGTTCTTAAACTGTATTTGCTGTACATTCTGCAATATTCTGGCTACGAATATTGCAAATGCCGGTGCGAACATATTTAACGCCGTACCGCTGATGGTCTGATCAGCCTTCATATTAATAGCTGCTATCGCATGGAACAAGGATAGGAACATGCCCGAGGCCGCAGCAATTAAAACGGCTAATATTAACTGTGGTGTTCCACTGAGGGTATCTTGCGTCATACTGATAAATAATATGCTTGTGAATGCGCCAAAGGTCATGATGCCTTCCAAAGCGATGTTAATAATACCCGAACGTTCTGAAAACATACCGCCAAGGGCTACAATCAATAGAGGAATTGTAAAAAACATCATTTGTTGAAAAATAAAATAAACTACACTCATTTCTTATCTCCTCCTCTCTTTTTCTTTGCCAGACGAGCCAAAAACAAACGGATAATTAAAGAAAATGCACTAAAATAAATAATAACAGCAATTATGATATCAATAATTTCTGTGGAATAATCTAGTAATTGAACATAAAAACCGCCTGCAGTTATATATGCAATAAATAGGCCTGATACCAGTATGCCTATTGGATGGGATAAACCTAGTAACGCAACAGAAATACCCGAAAATCCTTCTGAAGCCAAGACATCAACCACTTCAATATACTTTCCGGTACCGGCCAGATATAATAAGCCGCCGCCTAAACCTGCCAATGCACCGGCAATGGCCATGGACATGATAATATTACGTTTTTCATTCATACCAACATATCTGCTGGCATCCCGGTTAAATCCTGCGGCTTTTAATTCAAAACCAAATGTAGTTTTATTTAATATAATATAAATAACAATAACTGCTAATACCGCAATAAAAAATCCTCCATTAACATTAGAGCCGGGAAACAACGTATCCAGACCCATCTTTGGAATTTGTGCGGTGGCCGCCACCGATTTTGATTGGTTTCTTAATACATCGAACAAGCTTGGCGTATTTTTGATTGTAAAATTGACCAGATACATGCCAATATAGTTCATCATTATACAGGCAATAACAACATTAACATTAAAAAAGGCATTGAGTATTCCCGGGAGCATAGCCCATAATGCTCCTAAAATAATACTTACTAAAAGCGCCACAATCCAATGAACACCACCTAAGGAAGGCATCTTTATTCCTACATATACCGCACCAAAAGCACCTAAAATAAATTGCCCAGGCGTTCCGATATTAAATAAACCTGTTTTAAACGCAAAACCAACAGATAAACCTGTCATGATAAGAGGCGTAGCAAAATAGAATATCTGGCCAACTCCCTTTGCCCCACGGGTAAAGGAACCTGTAATAATCGTCACAAAACCTTCCACTGCCTGTGTGGGATTACTGAGCAATAGTACAATAAAACCAAACAAAAGACCTACAATAACTGCAAATATGGAGGATAGAACACCTGACATATTGTTAAGCTTTAATTTTTTCATGTTTTATCCACACCTCTCTTCCCAGTATCATTTCCTTTTGATCCTGCCATATAAAGCCCTAATTCCTGTATGGTAGTTTCTTTCGGGTTAAGTTCGGCAACAATCTCTCCCTCATAAATAACAAGAATACGATCACTTAAATTCATGACTTCATCCAATTCCAATGATACCAGAAGAATGGCAGCGCCTTCATCTCTTTGTTTAACGATTTGTTTATGTATGAATTCAATAGCACCTACATCCAGACCTCTGGTAGGTTGGACAGCCAGCATGATTTCAGGCTCTCTGGATATTTCCCTGGCAATAATTGCTTTTTGCTGATTACCGCCTGACATGCTTCGGGCAATCGTTACCGGTCCCTGCCCGCTTCTAACATCATATTTTTCAATGAGCCGATTTGCATATTCGCGAATCTTATCTCTTTTCAAAAAACCAGATTTCTGAAAATGAGGCATAAAATACTCCTGAAGTACCAAATTATCTTCGAGCGTATATTCCAATACAAGACCAAATTTATGTCTATCCTCCGGTATGTGGGACAATCCATGAGTATTCCTGTACCGTATTGACTTCTTCGTCATGTCTTCGCCGTGAATCAACAAGTGACCTTCATCCATATGAATCAGCCCTGATATTGCCTGGATAAGTTCTGACTGTCCATTCCCATCAATTCCGGCAATACAGACAATCTCCCCTTTTCTTACATTGAAGCTCACATCTTTTACAACATCTTTCAAATGACCTTCTTTTATAGATTTAACCGTGAGATTTTTTACCTCCAGCGCAGCTTCCTTAGGTATTTGGTCGGATTTATCAATTGTTAAATTAACCTTCCGTCCAACCATCATCTCGGAAAGCAGCTCTTTATCCGTATCTTTCACATCAACGGTTCCAATATATTTACCACGTCTAAGTACCGAACATTTATCGGCAACTTCTTTAATTTCATTTAGCTTGTGAGTTATAAAAATTAAAGATTTTCCCTCTGTGGCCAGCTCTCTCATAATATTCATTAATTCGCTAATTTCCTGAGGAGTCAGAACCGCAGTCGGCTCATCAAAAATTAATATCTCATTATCCCGGTATAACATCTTCAAAATCTCAACTCTTTGCTGCATTCCCACAGTGATATCTGATATTAATGCATCCGGATCAACTAATAAATGGTACTTTTCACTAAGGCTCATCACTTTTTCCCGGGCTGCTTTCATTTCCAGCAATCCATTTTTAACAGTTTCCATACCCAGTACAATATTCTGCAATACCGTAAAATTATGTACCAATTTAAAGTGTTGATGAACCATGCCTATCCCAAGTACATTAGCACCAAGCGGACTATTAATTTTAACCGGATTGCCCTTGACCTTGATTGTTCCTTTTTCAGGTTGATATAATCCAAAAAGAACACTCATCAATGTAGATTTACCCGCTCCATTTTCTCCCAGCAATGCATGTATTTCACCTTTTTTTACCTGCAGGGTAACATTGTCATTTGCAATAATGCCCGGAAACTCTTTTGTTATATTTAACATCTCAATTACATATTCCATTTGCTCCCCCTATGTAAAACCAAGAAAGGGATGCTGATAGTGCATCCCCTTCTCTAGTCAGACAACTACTCAACCATTGTTGCTTTAACGATACTCAAATTGAGTTTAGAATAAAACTCAGGATCGGAAGTTTCTAATTCAATATCATTGACAATTTTCACCTCACCAGAAACAAGCTTTTCATAAATAGCATCATAATCATCTTGTGAAAAAGTTTTAAATCTTGATGTTTCCATCGGAAGACCGATACTATCTGTCGTAACATCAAAAAATGTTGTTTTGCCACCAGGGAAATTCCCATCAAAATGACCTTTTAGTCCTTCATAAACAGAACTGAGCAGCTTTTTCATGGCTGAGGTAATGACTGTTTCAGACTCGCCAGATTGGTCAACATCAACACCGATGACTGCCTTATCCACATCCTGTGCCGCTGCCATCACAGAGTTTCCTACCGCTCCGCCACAACCAAAGATAACTTCACTACCTGATTCATACCATGACGCAGCCATCGCCTGTGCTTCAGGAGTCGCTGAAAATGCACCGGTATAATGATATTGAACTTCTACCGAATCAATCCCCATCTCTGCTGCCGCATACTCGGCACCCTGAAGATAACCATAACCGTAGCGGATAACGGCGGGTACTGCCATACCACCCATAAATCCAAGTTTGGTATATCCTTCTTTAACGGCTGCATATCCTGCAAGGAAACCTGCCTCATCTTCCTGGAACATGATACACATAACGTTATCATTGGTTCTGTACTCAGAATAGTCTTCACTATGAGGTTCCCCATCAATCAAAATAAAGTTAACTTCCGGATAAGTATCCTGTACTTCATAAACAGCCGGCTCAAATAAGAATCCTGGGCATACAACTACACTGGCACCGCCTTCGACAGCCAGTCCGATTGTTTCAACATAAGCTGCCGTTGTTTTCTCTGTCGGCTGATAATATTTATAACTTACGCCAAACTCATCACCATATGCCTCAACGCCTTCCCATGCACCCTGGTTAAAGGACTTGTCATCAATTGTTCCAAGGTCTGTTACCAATGCTATCTCATAACCGCCTGAACCCGTTGTGCCTCCGCTAGCCTCCTTTGTTTCTTCGCTGCCCGAATCAGCAGTTGTTGTCTCCTCTTTAGTAGACGCTGTTGTATCTGTGCCATTGTTCCCGTTGCCACAGGCCGCCAAAGACAGGACCATCGCTACTGTCAGAAGCAGTGAAAAGACTTTTTTCTTCATGATTACCATTCCTCTCTCTTTTTGATTTATTTTTGAATCGTTATTATCTGTTTGGTAGTTAATAACGAATACAAACAATATTTTAATTGTGAGATTTGTTTTATCTGACTCGTCCATGCTTTAATTTATCTATATTATAACCATTTTCTTTTCAAGTTGCAATATATTTTTGTTAAATTGTTATTATAATTTACTTGCCAATCAAAAAAGGCAGAGATTTTCATTCGTTTTCAATCCATTTTTTGTTGTTTCATCATATTATAACAATAATTATCACTTTATCCATCAAATATAACATTTCTAAAGTATCATAATTACCATTTTTAATATATATTATCAATAAGCAAAGAGCGATTGGATTTTACTATTTTCCAATCGCTCCGTTGCTTTGCATTAATAGACTACTGTACTGCGTATTTTTGTAAAATATTCGAAAAATTCTCGTTGTAACCATCGTATACTACAGTCAAAATATTTCTATGATCTAAGCTCAGTATTCCCAGTATAGATTTTGCATCTAATACAATTCTATTAAAATATACATCAATATCAAAGTCACAACCAGATGCAGCCTTTACAAATTCTTTTGCACCATCAATATTCTTCAGCTTAACTTCTTGCTTATCCATAATCACACCTCCTAAAGCATTAAGTATGAGTGTACCGGAATAATTTTCTAATTATCCTGATAATATAATATATCACGTTCCTTGCCCTTTGTCAAAATATAAATTTATCCATGTAAATTTCATCCAGGCAGCTTGCCAAATACAATTCTTTCTTATATAATGTTAAAAGCAAATAAATGAGGTGAAGATAATGGCAGGATCAACATTTGGCAATACATTTAAAATAATGACATGGGGAGAATCCCATGGCAAGGCAACCGGCGTCGTCATAGATGGCTGCCCGGCAGGCCTGGACTTGAAGGAAGATGATATACAATCCTATCTCAACCGCAGAAAACCAGGACAGTCAGAGTTTACAACTCCCAGAAAAGAGGACGATACTGTCGAGATTTTATCCGGTGTATTTGAAGGTAAAACTACGGGCACCCCCATTTCATTGATTGTGCATAATCGTTCTACCCGTTCTGCTGATTATTCGCAGATTTCAAATGTTTACCGTCCCGGCCATGCTGATTATACTTTTGATTGCAAATATGGACTTCGTGATTACCGCGGCGGCGGCAGAAGTTCCGGCAGGGAAACCATCGGGAGGGTGGCTGCCGGCGCAATTGCATTAAAGATATTAAAGGAATGCAACATTAATATACTGGCTTATACCAAATCTATCGGATCGGTATCCATTGATTACCGGCGCTTTAATTCAGAAGAAATCTTTAGAAATCCCCTTTATATGCCAGATACAATTGCTTATAAAAAAGCCGCCTGGTTATTAGAAGCGAAAATCCAGGAACAAGACTCCATTGGAGGTATGATTGAGTGTACCATTGATGGCATGCCTTCTGGCATAGGAGAACCCGTATTCGATAAACTTGACGCTAATTTGGCAAAGGCCATATTATCAATCGGAGCTGTTAAAGGTTTTGAGATTGGCGAAGGTTTCAATGCTGCCCGCCTATGTGGTTCTGACAATAATGACAGCTTTTTGCTTAATGAACAAAAAAATATAATCAAAAAGACCAATCACAGCGGAGGTGTTCTTGGTGGCATAAGTGACGGCAGCCCTATTATTTTCAGGGCCGCGATCAAACCAACGCCTTCTATTAGCCGAAATCAAAATACAGTTAATAAAAACAATGAAGAAATAGACATCAGTATCGGAGGACGGCATGATCCCATCATAGTCCCCCGAGCCGTTGTTGTTGTGGAATCCATGGCAGCTCTCACAATTGTCGATTTGCTATTAAGTAATATGAATGCCCGGATGGATAATATTAAGAACTTTTATAATTTCTCATTATAAAGCCCACGTGGAATATAATAGGTGTGCAGTAGTTTATGGGACAAATGTCCATTCGCCTCACCAAGATATTCTTTGTATAGCTGCTGTAAATCCGGATTTTCATGTGATTTGCGCAATAGCTTCCCTTCATCCTCCCGATATAAGGCATCGGAACGTTTTTTTCTGTAATCATCACAAGTCGGCCTCGGCTGGCCGCCACCGTTAATACAGCCTCCCGGACATCCCATTACTTCAATAAAATGATAAAGGGATGCTCCGGCAGCAATTTCATCCATCAGAATATCTGCACCGCCCAAGCCACTGGTTACTGCTATTTTTACTTTGACACCTTCTAAATGTTTAAACTCCGGTAAAGTATCTTCAATGGTCAATGAAGCCGTTTTAACCTGATCTAAGCCTGTAATAGGCTCAACATGCAGATTGTGGAATGGCAATTCCCTGCCTGTAACCAACTCATATACCGTACGTAGAGCTGCCTCCATGACACCGCCGGTAACACCAAAAATATCTGCCGCACCGGTAGATAACCCAAGCGGCTTATCAAAATCCCTATCCGGTAGTAATTCAAAATCAATACCTGATTGTTTAATCATTCGAGCCAATTCTCTTGTTGTAAGCACTGCATTAACATCCGGATATCCGGCGATCCCCATTTCAGGTCTTTTAATTTCGTATTTTTTAGCAGTGCATGGCATGATAGATACAACAAACATATCTTCAGGCTTTTTATTTATCTTCTTGGCGTAATAAGATTTTACTAACGCTCCCATCATTGTATGAGGTGATTTACAAGTAGATAAATGATCAAGTTCCTCAGGATAAGCATGTTCGATGTGCTTGATCCAGCCGGGTGAGCAGCTGGTAATCATAGGAAGGGCCGCTTCTTTCCCTTTTAAGATTTTATCAAGGCGTCCCAGCAATTCTGTTCCTTCCTCAATTATTGTTAAATCTGCCGCAAAGTCTGTATCAAACACATCATCAAATCCAAGCTCATGTAATACGCTTGCTATTTTACCAGTAACCAACGTACCTGTCTCCATTCCAAATTCTTCTCCTAATGCAGCACGGACCGCCGGAGCCACCTGCACTACCGTTCGTTTACCAGGGTCAGCCAATGCCCTCCATACGGGAGCAATACCGTCCGTCTCCTGCAGCGCTCCGGTAGGGCAGACAACCGTACATTGACCGCACATGGCACAAGCCGTATTGTTTAAAGGAAGGTCCATTGACGGACTTATAACAGTATCAAAACCACGGTTCTGCGCATTTATAGCACCTACCTCCTGGACTTTATTACAGACTGTTACACATCTGCGGCATAAAATACACTTGCTTGTATCTCTTGTTATAGAGGGAGATACATCTATATAACATGAGGAACGCTCTCCAGATAAACGGCATTCGCTAACACCTAATGTATATCCTAAGGCTTGCAGCTCACAACTCTGATTACGGTTACAGCTTAAACAGTCCTTTGAATGATCTGACAGCATCAGTTCGTATAAAACTTTTCTGGCTTTACGGACTTTCGGCGAATTTGTCCGAACCACCATACCATCCCTGGCTTTTACAATACATGATGCCTGTAAATTCTTCATTCCTTCAACTTCTACAACACACATACGACAGGAGCCATACTTATGTATATCTTTTAAATGACATAGGCTGGGAATTTTAATATGATGCCTGGCGGCCGCCTCCATAATCGTCAAACCCTCTTCTATATTGAATTCTTTCCCATTTATTGTAATATTCATTTTTCCTACCTCCTGTCACAATGCAAACAACGAAGTGATTCGGCCATGGCATCAAGTTTATGGTAACCACATTCAACTTCACTAAAATTATCACAACGCTGTTCTGTATTAAGTTTTCTGGTTTTGAAACGCTCGTGAGGTTCAGTAACCTCAACATCCTCAATATCAGGAATTTCTAATTTAATGCCTTTATTCAATTCCCCACTTCCACCTAAATACTTATCAATATTAGAGGCCGCCCTCTTGCCGTCTGCAATGGCACTAATAACAACATTTGCTCCCCATGGTGAGGCGTCCCCTCCTGCAAATACACCTTCTTTAGACGTTTGAGACGTAAATTTGTTAATAAGCAGCTCACTTGTATTTGACGAATCGTTTTCCATAAATTGATAAAAATTAGTATCTACATCCTGATTAATCGCAGTAATAACACCATCACATTCAATCTCAAACTTACTGCCGGCGGCAGGTATGGATTTTCTTCTTCCATCCTTTCCAAAGTCGGCTAATTTTCTGTGAATACACCTGATACCACAGACACGGCCCTCTTTATCCAATATTTCCAAAGGTGATGCCAAGGTCACGATTTCTATACCTTCCTCAAGGGCATCTTCTATTTCTTCACGGCTAGCCGGCATCTGACTCTCTGTCCGGCGATAAATAACAGTAATTTTTTTAGACCCAAGACGCAGTGCAGTTCTTGCTACATCCATCGCTGTACTTCCCCCGCCGACAACGACAAGTTTTTCAGGTACACTCATATCTATTTTAAGGCCCACACGGCGTAAAAATGAAAGACCACTTTCAACACCCTTAAGATCTTCTCCCGGTATTTCCATGAGACGTGACTTTCCAGTCCCAATTGCTATATAAACGGCTTCATTCTCATTTTGTAAATCCTCGAATTTTATATCCCGGCCAATCTTCATATCTAAATAAATTTTAACACCGGCAGCCTCTATGGCACGAATTTCTTTCTTTAACACTTTTTTCGGAAGCCTGAACTCCGGAATCCCCCAGTATAATACACCTCCGGCAACTTTCTCTGCCTCGTACACATTTACTTTATGACCAAGATGAGCCAAATAATAAGCACAAGACAGCCCTGATGGCCCGGCACCAATGATTGCCACACTCATACCTGTAGAAGGAAGTGATTCTACTAACGGAATATTAAATTCATCTCTTAAAGCATAATCACCAATAAACCGCTTTACATCACAGATTGCCACAGCCTCATCAACCTGAGAACGCCTGCAGTGGCTTTCACATGGATGCGTACATACACGGCCACATACTGCCGGAAATGGATTTTCCTGTCTGATTAACTGATATGCTTCATTAAGGCGGCCGACAGCTGCTAAAGATAAATACCCGGGAACAAATACATTTGCCGGGCAGGCATTCCTGCATGGAGAAGTCTGTAACTGCGCACACACACCAGCCACGCAATATTTATCATGAATATGTGTTTCATATTCATCTCTGAAGTATTTAATTGTACTCAATGCCGGATTCGGTGCTGTCTGGCCCAAACCGCACATGGCTGTCTGCTTTAATGTCTCAGCTAATTCTTCCAGCATTTCTATATCCCCTTCTTGGCCTTTCCCCTCTGTAATCCGTTCAAGAATTTCTAACATACGTTTTGTCCCGACACGGCAGGGCAGACATTTACCACAGGATTCATCACGTATAAAATCCATAAAGTATCTGGCAGTGTCAACCATACAGGTATCTTCATTCATGACAACAAGTCCGCCTGATCCCATAATAGCTCCTAATTCGGCCAGTGATTCATAATCTACCGACGTATTCAAATGCGCTTTAGTCAGACAACCGCCTGACGGTCCCCCTGATTGGATGGCCTTAAATTTCTTGCCGCCACTGATACCTCCGCCGATTTTATATATAATATCTCCGAGGTGTATACCCATCGGCACTTCAATAATACCTGTATTAACGATATCTCCTGCCAGCGCAAATACTTTTGTACCTGTACTCTTCTCGGTTCCAAATTGGTGGTACCAGTCTGAACCGTGCAAAATAATAGGCGCTACATTGGCCAGGGTTTCTACATTATTAATAATTGTTGGTTTTTCAAATAAACCACTTTCAAATGGAAATGGCGGTTTTTGTCTCGGCTCCCCCCGATGTCCTTCAATAGAAGCGAGTAATGAGGTTTCTTCACCACAAACAAACGCTCCTGCACCAATTCTAATTTCCAAATCAAAATCAAAACCTTTACCCAGGATATCCTTACCCAATAAACCAAAAGCCCTGGCCTGCTCTATCGCACCGGACAGACGTTCAATTGCTATAGGATATTCTGCACGGACATAAACATACCCCTTATTTGCTCCAATGGCATATCCTCCCAGCATCATTCCTTCAATCATCCCATGAGGATCCCCTTCCAACAAACTTCTGTCCATAAATGCACCCGGATCACCTTCATCCGCATTACAAACCATATATTTTTGCTCACCATCCGCATTAAGTCCTGCCTGCCATTTGATTCCCAGAGGAAAACCAGCACCTCCGCGGCCACGTAATCCTGATTTTATCATTGTATCAACGACTGCCGCTTGATTCATTGAATCTAAGGCTTTTGCAATTGCATAATAACCATCTCTGGCTATATAAGCTTCAATAGAAGAATATTCCATTCTCCCGCAATTACGAAGCGCTATTCGTACCTGATCTTTAAAAAAGCTTATCTGCGACAGACAGGGTACATGTCGTTCCTCTATCGTATCATAAAAAGTATATGCTTCAATAATTTCATTATTTACTAAATGCCTGGTGACAATTTCATCTACTTTCTCAGGTGTTAATTCCGTATAGAATATCTCTCCCGGACAAACAAGTATAACCGGTCCTGCCGCGCAGGTCCCCATACAACCAGTGATCATCACATGAACACTATCAGTAAGGCCATATTTCTCCAATGCATCACTTAATGCATTTTGAATCAGCATACAATTAGAGGACACACAACCTGCGCCACCACAAATGAGCACTTCATGTTTCCAACCTTTTTGTGTATTTAAATATGATCCCTTGATTGCTTCAAGACTTTCAATGTTTTCAATTTTTCCAGCCATCACATTCAACCTCCTTTTGCCTATATCTATTTAAAATCATTTCCAGCCGGTCCGGATTAACCTGCTTATAAACTTTATCCTCTATAGATATTGCCGGTGCCAGACCGCATGCACCAATGCAACGCGCCACTTCCAGCGTAAACAAACGATCCTTTGTGGTCTCTCCAACCTTAATATTAAGTATATCCTCCAGACGTTCAATAATTTTCTTCCCGCCTCTAACATAACAGGCAGTCCCCAAACAGACGCGGATCGTATATTTACCCCTTGGCTGTGTTGAGAAAAACGAATAGAAGCTTACAACACCGGATACTTCTGATAATGGCAGCCTTAATGTATCAGCTATAACCTTCTGTACTTCAATAGGTAAATAGCCATAAACCCCTTGAGCCATATGTAAGGCCTGTATGAGTGTTCCCTCCCCTTTATAATCTTCAACCAGTTCTGCTACCCGCTCTAATAACTTCTCTTCATTTACCTGATCCCCACAGCAGCATGCTCCTTGTCTACTCATTTGGATTCCTCCTTCAACTAAATGTTTTGATGTATGATATCATTGGCGCAAATCATTGTCAACAAATGATATAATTTTATCAGTTATTGTTAATTATTTGTTATGTTTTCACAACGGTTCTTTGTATGCATTTAGTATCAACTTTTATATCTATTTTTGTGCATTATTTATCTTTCAACCAATACCGGTAATTATTTAAATATATTAATATAGTTGTTATTAACTATTTTATCATTTAATTTTTGTAAATAAAGAAATGCATGAAGTTAGTATTTTAGCTATATAAGTTGATTTTCTGACATAATATAAACAGATTATTTTTTAGCTAATAAAAAAAGAACCCTATAAGGATAAAAGGGTCCATTTTAGAAAAGAGGTACATATTTTAATCTAATTTTTTTAGCTGTATTGATGTTGGGCTATATATATCTACCGGCTTCCCATTCATGACAATGTAACGTTTATCATAGTGTGCCGTAAAGCAGGTTAAAGTATCAGATTCCTGATTTGTACAAACTATGTTCTTTCCATCAGGCATTAGAAGAATATCCCTTGGATAATCTCCGCTAATCGGGAGAATACATAAACATTCCATTGCTTTCGTATCCTGTTGTATATGATATACCGCCACACTATTATTACCGGAATTGGTGGCAAACAAATACCTGTCATCATCAGATATCTTTAATGTAATCGCACTGCTGTAGCCATCATATTTTTCAGGAAGCGTAGATATCACCTGCAATTTTGTAAATTCAGCAGTTTTCGGATTATAAGCATATTGAGAGATATAATTTTTATTCTCATGAGTCATATAGGCATACTTACCGTCGTGGGAAAAAACCATGTGCTTTGGACCGGACTCTAACTCACACCTTAAAATATCGTGAAGTTTGATTCCTCCGGTTTTATGGTCAAAATGATAAATTTTAACCTGATCCATGCCTAAATCTACTGCTAATAAATATTTTTCATCCGGTGTAAACAACGCACAGTTCACATGGCATCTGTAATTTCTGCCGGCGATGCTGCCAAGCCCTTTCATAAATACTTCATCTGTGACACCACCGATGCTTCCATCCTCGTCAATTCTAAGAACAGTCAGCTTACCGTCATGATAGCCTCCGCAAACAAGAAATTCATTCTTAGTATCAATTGACAGGTAACACGGCCGCAGTCCATTCACTGGAGCCTTGTTTAAAAGAACCAGGCTTCCATCCTTTAATATTTTAAAAGCAGCAACTCCTTCATCACATGTTGAATACAAATATTTTTGATCATGTGACAGCTTAAGGAACGAAGGATTATGAATTCCAAAAACATCTTTAAGCTCAAATGTAATGCTTCTTTCATGGACATCAAAAATCGATATTCCCTTACTGTCCCCACGCGTATAAGAGCCTACATAAGCAACATATTTATCCGGCATAAGTATATCCTCCTTTTATCTTACTCTAGCAGGGAAGCCAACTTTCCTCTGAACCTTCCTCAATGTTTTTGATGAGTAATATTCAGCTTTTTCCCCATTATTTTTAATGATACTATCTATATAATCTTTATTCTTTGTCAATTCCTTAAATTTATCCTGAAGTGGGCGAAGTTCTTCAACGACAACCTCGCCAATCTCTCTTTTAAATTCCCCGTAACCTTTCCCTTCAAAATAGGCAACTGCTTCTTCAACCGGCTGATGGGTTATAGCCGTATAAATATCCAGGAGATTGCGAATCTCCGGTTTTTCATCAATATAAATAATTCTTGTATCAGAGTCTGTGACTGCCCGTTTAAACTTCCTTATGATGGTATCAGGATCATCTAATAAAAAAATACTGCCATTGGAATTTTCATCAGATTTCGACATCTTTTTAGATGCATCCTGCAGACTCATGATTCTTGCACCTGTTTTACCATAATAAGCTTCCGGTATAGTAAAAACATCACCATAAATATTGTTAAATCGAAGCGCTAAATCCCTGGTTAACTCAAGATGCTGCCGCTGATCATTACCCACCGGTACGACATCTGCCTGATATAATAAAATATCCGCTGCCATTAATACCGGATAAGTATATAAACCGGCGTTGATATTATCTGCATTCCTGTCTGCCTTATCCTTAAACTGAGTCATCCGGTTCAATTCACCTATATAAGTAAAGCAGCCTAAAATCCATGATAATTCAGCATGGGCACTGACATGTGATTGATAATAAATACAGTTTTTCTCAGGATCAAGTCCTGCCGCTATATATAATGTAAGTAAATCCCTGGCTTTCTGGCGGAGTTTGGCCGCTTCCTGCCGAACGGTAATAGAATGCATATCAACGACACTATAAAAACATTCATACTCTTCATTTAAATGAATCCAATTCTTTAATGCACCTAAATAGTTTCCCAATGTAAGTTGCCCCGTAGCCTGCATCCCGCTATACAGGGTCCTTTTTCCGTCTAACATCACTGCACTTCCTTAACTCTATAAATTTGGCGCTATGGCCAGCTATTAATTAAGTTTATCATATAGGATATTTTTCTTCAACCGGTTGTTAAAATTTCATTGTATTTCTCTGTTATATCTTCTATAATGATATTACCCTCCATTGTCAATGGCGGGTACATACTGTTTAGAAAACCAGGAGGTAAAAACGTGAAGAAAATAACCAGCTTTACAATCGATCATCTTAAACTATTACCTGGGATTTATGTCTCAAGAAAAGATCATATCGGAAATGAAACAATAACAACTTTTGATATTCGGATGACCCGCCCTAACTTCGCACCGGTCATGAACACTGCTGAAGTGCACACCATCGAGCATTTAGCCGCAACGTACCTACGCAATGATCCTACCTGGGGGGAACGGGTCATATACTTTGGCCCGATGGGATGCCGTACAGGCTTTTATTTATTATTGGCCGGAGACTTAACCTCTGAAGATGTCCTTCCGCTCATCAGAAGTACCTTTGAATTTATCAGTATGTATAAGGATACTGTTTATGGCGCATCAGCGAAAGACTGTGGAAATTATCTTGATATGAATCTCAAGATGGCAAACTATTTGGCCGACAAATATTTAAACGAAGTTCTCTATCCTATTACCCCACAGCAACTACATTATCCCAAAGAATTATAATTTTTTGAATTTTTTTCTAACATATTTTTTATATCCTGAGCCATAATAGAAGTATAAGGAGGAAGAATTATGGCTCATTATGAAGGAAAGAAAAATCTTCATCATTGGTTCCCCAAGGTTAATCATCTTGTAGATGATGACAGTTCCTACGAAGAACCGACGGATTCTATGATTATTGATGATAACCATAGTAATCCTTATATCGGCGATTTCCCGCCAAAAGATGATTATAAAGATGGTATTTTTTATTAATAAACCATCTCTATGCAGCTAAGAGAACCCTCAGTTGACTAGTGAATTTGTCAACTGAGGTTTTTTATATAAAAAAGAATCATCAGATGTGCAGGATAAAAAATATAAAAAGCCAATTTTATTATATGGCTATTATATCCCTTTTTTCCGTTATATAATGCAATAGGAATTAAGCTGCCTGCTGCATATAGTTGTATCTGAGACTTGAAACCATTAAGCAATATAATTGCTGCTGCTCTTAATATAGTCTCCTGTCTGAATAAATAAATAACAAATATGCTTATTACCCCAAAAAAACCATAATCAGTATTCAGGCATTTAGCTGCCACCGCACAAAGGGCAACCGCTGCATATCCTAAAAACCGAAAGATGAAGCCGGCTCTGTTTTTACATAGATTGAATGCAAAAAGGCTTAACAAACCTATAAACAAAGTCAAAAAAACATTTTGATTCCGCCAGTTAAACATTTGGTTGTAAAACGCCAGATCAAAAGGGATTTCTGAAATAACTGCAAAGATACCGAGCCTTAATAGATATGCTTTAATATTTTTACTATATATATAACCCTCTACCAAAAGAAAGCAATATATCGGAAAGGATATACGCCCAATATACCTTAACACAATTTCATTCCTCAATAGCACCGCTCCTGTATGATCTATAAGCATCGTTGCCATTGCAATCAATTTTAAATGAAAGCTTGATAAAATCTTATATTTTTCCATTTATCTCTCCAATTAATACAATAATACTCCGTTCCGGCACATGTAGTACCCCATTTATCATTGCCTGATCAGTTTCTTCAGTACAAATCAATAGCTGCCATTTTAATTTTTTAGGTAATGAGGGGAGATTAAATTGATGTGGCTCCCAATGCATGTTATAAGCCATATAAAAATAAGCATCATCTTCTCCCTCTTTCCCGGTATACTTTCCGCAATACATCATTCCCAAAACATGGCTTGATGGTTTTAAATCCGGATACCACGGCCTGATGCCGTGAAATGATAAATCAGGATATCCACAGCTTAAGTAATCCATCATCCTAAACGCCTTTGCAGGATGAAGTATGGGATGGTTTTTCCTGATGGAGATCAATGCCTTAACAAATTCAAAAATATCTCTGTTCCGCTTCAAATCATTCCAATTAAGCCATGAAATTTCATTGTCCTGGCAATAAGCATTGTTATTCCCCTTCTGGCTGTTGCCAAACTCATCTCCCGCATAAATCAAGGGCGTTCCCTGGTTAAATATCAAATAAGCAAATGCATTCTTAATCTGTTTCTTTCGCAAATCAGAAACTTTTTTTCTTCTGGTAGCTCCTTCATACCCACAATTCCAGCTATAATTATAGTCAGTCCCGTCTTTGTTGTCTTCCATATTTGCTTCATTATGTTTTTCATTATAGGAAACGAGATCCATCAAGGTAAACCCATTATTATTTGTTATATAATTGATACTACCAAACCGTTCATCATTCCTCCTGATATGATAGGCAAAAAGGTTAACCATATCATTGTCTCCTTTTAAAAAACGTCTCATGGTGACTAAAAAATCATCATTATATTGTGCCAGGTGCTTTAAATCCGGAGTATTGCTGCCGTAAATCTTTTCATAATCAAATTCCCTGCACATGATTTTAGTCCTGTTAAGTACCGGGTCTTTAGCTGCCAATTCTATTGGTACAATACCTTCATTTACATGGAAACCATCAATATGATATTCCAACACCCAAGACTTAAGAATCTCAAGGCAGTCATAGCAGCTCATATCCTGATAAAATAATAATTCTAATACAATCTCAATGCCATTTTGATGAAGCTTCTTAATTAAGTCTTTCAATTCCCTATTCGGTGATTCACCTTTTGCATAGGCGGCTTTCGGCGTCAAATATCCGGCCTTTCCATACCCCCAATAATTCATCGGCACTTCTTCTAAACCGACGCTATTAGATTGTATGGCAATTTCATCAAAATCCACTACAGGCATTAATTCAATACAATTAATACCCAGCTCTTTTAAATAAGGTATCTTTTCCATAATCCCACAAAAAGTACCTTTAGACTTAACCTTAGAAGAAGAATGCTTGGTAAATCCTCTCACATGAAGCTTGTACATAATGAGTTCATGATAGGGTAGCTCCAAAGGGGCGTCACCCTCCCATTGATATTCGTCAAAATAAAAATTATACAGAAACTTATCAAAGGGTTCCTTAGCTTCCCCCCACTTTCTCATAGCAGAAGGGCTTTTAGCATAAATATCTTCGATCAACTCGTCATTTACCTTAAAGCCATAAAAACACTGATTATAGTCAAGGTTTTTAATACACAAAGCATAAATAGACCCAACCGACAGATATGGCTTCATATCTATCGTGGTAAGAACCACCTTTGATTGCTTCCCGATGAGTACCAGCTTTACATCTGCATTCCCAGGTATACTTATGGAGAAGTTTATGCAGTCTTCGTTTTTAGTGATTCCAAGGGGCAATGGACTGCCTTTTTCAATGATGATGTCTTGTTTCATACTTTACCTCAATTCTAATCTGATAAATGTTTTTTATTAAGTTTACCATATCTAATTTCAAAACTCTAGTCCCATATCCTAAATGAATGATTGATTATGCTTACATTTTTTTATATAATAAAACCAATAACAATAAATTGGGGAGCGCTTATGAAAATAATAAAAAAAAATTTAGATATAACGGTATATTACCCCTTAGAAAAAAAATATCCTCTGGATGACATCGTCTTTTTTGATATTGAGACAACCGGATTTAATCCGGAATATTGTGTTCTTTATCTTATCGGATGTACATATTTTGCCGATGGGAACTGGCACATGGTTCAATGGTTTACTGATGAAAACAGCCGGGATTGTGAAATAAATATTCTTGAAAGCTTTTTTAAATTCTTAGAGCCATTTAAAATCCTAATCACTTTCAATGGCACCACATTTGATATTCCTTTCCTTTTGAAAAAGTGCAAGTGCTATGGCCTCACTTATTCATTTGATAGTTTAAAACAATTAGATATTTATCATACTATCCGACCATTTAAACAATTTTTAGGAATCGATAACATGAAACTAAAATCTATCGAAGAATTTCTAGGATTCCATAGAAAAGACCAATTTTCAGGAAGAGATTTAATTTCAGTATATCAAAAATACTTAAGTACTGGTGATGAACGTTTATATCAGTTTCTGTTGCTGCACAATTATGAGGATATTAAAGGTATGCTGGACATTTTACCTATTTTAAGCTACTGCGATATTTTTAATGGAACCTTTATCAGCGCCAATGGCCAAGTGCGAAGCACATCGGTTAATCTTTCTCTGAAAACAGACTTTTGTATCCCTATTCCACTGACTAAAGCTACAGATTTTTTTACGTTAACAGTATCGGCATATAAAGTTGATATATCAATTCCTTTGGTTAACGAGACATTGAAATTCTTTTATGACAATCCAAAGGACTACTATTATCTTCCTGCGGAAGATCAGGCTATACATAAAAGCATTGGACAATTCGTGGATAGAGAGTTTCGTCAAAAAGCTACATTAGCAAATTGTTATATTAAAAAAACAGGTGCTTATCTCCCACAGTATGACTGCGGCCAGACACCTGCTTTTAAATATTCCCGTAATGACAAAGTTTCATATTTTCATCCGGATACAAACCAGTTAAAAAACAAAAACTTTATTATAAAATATGCAAAGGATTTAATCTCTTCTTTTATGGATTCTTAGCTTACGCTTTTTAAGAGATTTTTCGGGAGTTTTGGTTTTATCTTCAAAAGCCTGAATCAAGTCTGCCGCCGATATCAGCAGTTCGGGAATAGTGTCTTCGTCTATTTCTATTTGCTCTTTGCGATGATCCACCATTTTTAAGTAAGCCTTTTGACGTGCTTTTTTTCGAAAATTGCTTAGAAAGCCAACATAATCTTCACTTAATACCCATGGTGCCATAGAGCAAATCGTTTGAAATGCCCCCTCCATCATAAAAACGCTCTCATCTTTAACTTCACAGATTGACAGCCTGAAGTCTTTGTCACACAAAATAATATCATACTGCAATAACTCATCACTTCCTGCATAGACAGGATGCCCAAAGCAAGCAATCAGGCTCTCAATTTTTATCAACCTGAATACCATACCTCTGTGTTTTTCCCTGACGATAAGATAATGCTTTGTAATAATCAAATCGGTTCCAAAGAATAAGGTGGTCTTGTCATTCAACTCCTTTAAAAAAGCCTCTTTCTCCTCACTGGTCAGATCTTTAAATAATTGTTTGTCAAAATGAGATGCTTTAATTATAAAAAAGATACCTGCTATAATGAGGATAACACAAATGATAATGCCACAGATATAGGCGTACCGGCTAGCCATATGATAAGCTTCATTCATTTCGGACAAAATTGAATATAATATTTGGATCCCAATAATAATGCTTAACAAACCAATAAGTAATTGAATTAAATACGTTTTAAGCTTCAGTTTATTAAACTTATTCACTATCGTGCTACCTCCGAATAAACAAAACCCATAGAATTGATTTTATGCATACATATCTATTCTATGGGATAAGATTTATATCACCCTTCTATGATTCCTCCGCGTTTGCAGCCTCAGATTCCATATCGTTCATCATCGCTGCCGCCACAGGCTCCTCCATTTCCAAAGCTTTAATACTTAAACTGATCTTCTTTTCCGCTTCATTAAAATCTACTACTTTGGCGGTAATGGCTTGCCCTATCTTTAATGCATCAGCCGGTTTTTCGACATGTTCTTTTGAAATCTGAGAGACATGTAATAAGGCATCTATACCGGGTTCGAGTTCAATGAAAGCACCGAAATCTGTCATTCTGGCTACTTTGCCTTCGACTATACTGCCAGCTGCATATTTCTCTGAAGCTGTTATCCAAGGGTTGGTCTCATCAAATTTTAAACTAAGGGCAATCTTCTCTCCCTGAATATCTTTAATCAGCACAGTGATATCATCACCAACTTTAAGTAATTGTTTAGGATAATCGACTCTTCCCCATGACATTTCAGAAATATGAAGTAAGCCATCAGCACCACCCAAATCAATGAATGCTCCAAAATCTGTTACATTCTTCACTTTTCCTTCGATGGTCATTCCAACCGAAATTCTATCAAATAATTCTTTTTGTTTCTCCAGTTTTTCGGCAACTAATAATTGTTTCCTGTTACCGATGATTCTTCGTTTACGGGGATTGAATTCCGTAATAACAAAAGAAATCTCCTGGCCATCATACTTAGCGAGATTTTTCTCGTAAGAATCAGAGACAAGGCTTGCGGGAATAAATACCCGTGCTTCATCAACAACAACACTCAAACCGCCTTCTAGAACCCCGGCAACTTTTGCAGTTAGAACTTCTTTATTATTGAAAGCTTCTTCAAGCCTTTTATTTCCTCTTTCAGCTGCCAAACGTTTATATGTCAACAGGACTTGTCCTTCGCCGTCATTTACTTTCATCACTTTAGCCTGCATCGTATCACCAATCTTGATGATTTCTCTCAAATCAATATTCTGGTCATTGGAATATTCATTTCTTGTAATAATGCCATCTGCTTTGTAGCCTATATTCAAGATGATTTCATCTTCTTTAACATCAATGATGGTACCTTCTACGACTTCTCCTGTTCTAATAGTTTTTAGCGATGCTTCCAATAATTGTTCAAAACTCATTTCTGACATGCTTTATGAACCTCCTCAATAATTTTGTTTGGGGTTGACGCCCCGGCTGTAATACCTACGTTACTGATAGATTCTAATTTGGACAAATCTAAATCAACAAGTGTCTGTATATAGTAAGTATCTTTACATTCTTTCTTACTTATCTCATAAAGTTTTTGCGTATTCGAACTATGTTTGCCGCCAATAACAATCATGGCGTCTACCAAGGCAGCAATCTCTCTGACTTCTGCCTGCCTTTCCTCCGTAGCATTACAAATCGTATTTAAACAACTTATATCATACCCTTTTTTTGAAATAATTTCAACTAATTCTTTAAATTTATTGTAGTTAAATGTCGTTTGTGATATAATGCACAACTTTTTTTCCTTTGGAGTATTAAAATTGTAGGCTTCGTCAATACTCTCAATCACCTTAACAGGGGTTATGCACCAACCTTTAATAGCTTCCACTTCAGGATGCGAAGGATCTCCGATAATAACAATATCCCTTCCCGCCTTCCCTTGCTCCCATACAACTTCATGAATCTTTTTGACAAACGGACAAGTTGCATCAATTATTTTAAAACCCTTTGCTAATATGGCGTCATACTCCGCTTTTGGGATTCCGTGTGAGCGTATGACCACAATGCCCCCCGCCAAATCGTCTAATTCCTCTAACGAATGAAGAACCCTAACGCCCTTTTTTTCCAAATCCGCGACGACTTGTTCGTTATGGATAATAGGTCCATAAGTATAGACATTTTTGTCACCTATAGCTTCATATACCATATGAATTGCTCTCTTTACTCCAAAGCAAAACCCCGCTGTTTTTGCCAGTCTGACTTCCATATGCTAATCCTTAACCTTTTTTTCATAAATTTCTATAATCGTGTTAATGACTTTATCTATGGTCATTAATGAAGAATCAATACATACCGCATCTGCTGCTTGTCTGAGGGGTGCAATTTCCCTATGCATATCTCTGTAATCTCGATCTTCTATATCCTTCTCAATCTGCAGCAATTCACAGCTTATTCCCTCTTCCTTAAGCTCCAAAAATCGTCTGTTCGCCCGTTCCTTTACACCGGCCGTTAAATATATTTTTAGATCTGCATCAGGTAGTACATAAGTCCCGATGTCTCGCCCATCCATAATCACGTCTGCAGTATTAGCCAGATTTCTTTGTAAATTCAACAGTTTTGCACGTACTTCTTGATAAACTGATGACTCTGAAGCCATTTTCCCTACATCTTCACTCCTAATCAATGGAGTAACATTCTCACCATTTAAGATAACCTGCTGCATTCCATCTAAATAAGTTATAGTCACATCAACCTCTGTAAGCAGCTCCTTCATCTTTTCTTCTTCATCTGACCTGATCCGGTTTCTTATAAAGTATAGTGCCAAAGCCCTGTACATAGCGCCTGTATCTACATATATAAAACCGAGTTTTTTTGAAATCCCTTTAGCAATTGTGCTCTTTCCGGCACCAGCCGGCCCGTCAATAGCAATATTAAAACCCATGTTTACCTCCGTTATTAACAATTATACATTTATTCCGGCTGCATATGCCGTAGACCATGCTATTTGCAGATTAAAACCGCCGGTAAGTGCATCTACATCCAGCACTTCTCCGATAAAATATATATTCTTCATTAATTTTGATTCCATCGTTGACGGATTAACTTCATTAACATCAATTCCGCCTTTCGTTATAATAGCTTCTTTATAATTCCTTAGTCCTGTAATGGTCATAGTCATGTTTTTAATTATTCCACACAGACGCCGGCGTTCTTCACGGGTTATTTCATTGATTTTTTTAAAGGAATCAATTTCTGATAAATCCACAACCACCGGTACTAATTTTGCCGGGAGTAAATCTCCCAGTCCATTGCGAAATTGTTTGTTTTGATATTTTTTAAAATCTCTGATAATCCTTGCATCTAATTGTTCTAAATCAAGTGCCGGCTTAAGATCAATCGTGCAGCTTAAATCCTGCCCGGTATAATAAGCACTGGCGCTTAAAACCACGGGACCGCTGATACCAAAGTGGGTAAAAAGTAATTCCCCAAAATCCCGGGAGATAACTTTATTGCCGGATTTCACAGTAAGCCTTATCCTCTTTAATGATAGGCCTTGAAGTTCTTTACACCATGCCTCCTTAACATTGAAAGGAACCAGTGAAGGTGATGTTGGCATAATTGTATGTCCCATCTGCCTAGCAAACTTATATCCATCACCAGTAGAGCCTGTTGATTGATAGGATAAGCCTCCGGTCGCTATAATAGCAGCATCACCGTTTACTTTTTCACCACTGCTTAATACTAAATATTTGAATTCCTGATTATTAGTATAAACATCTTTTACCCTGGAGTTCAAAAAAATCTCAATGCCCAGCCTCTTCATTTCCTTTTGCATAACTGCGATAACATCAGAGGACTTATCAGAAGCAGGAAATACCCGGTTTCCTCTTTCTATCTTAGTCGTTAATCCCAGGCTTTCAATGAAGCTTATCATATCGAAGCTCGTAAACGTATAGAACGCACTATATAGAAATTTGGGGTTTGAAACTATGTTTTTAAACAATTCTTCCACGTCACAGGCATTGGTAATATTGCAGCGCCCTTTACCGGTAATAAATAGCTTCTTTCCCAATTTTTCATTTTTTTCAAACAAGAATACTCGATGTCCTTTTCTGGCTGATATAATTGCTGCCATCATCCCGGCAGCTCCGCCGCCTACAACCATCACTTTTTTCATAGCTGCTCATGACCATCAAAATCTGTATCTTTATAGACACTAAAGTCTTCCCAGATATTTTCAAGTACCTCCATTGAAGAGACTACTTGTTCTTTATTACGGATGCTTAGTGCGGCAATTAATGCATTAATCAGGCTCAATGGTGCCGCCAGTGAGTCAACAATGGATACCATATCACTTTTAGCAAACAACTTACAATCTGAATATTTTATCATCGGTGACGCATTACTATCCGTTATTGCAATTATTTTTGCTTCTCTCTTCCTGGAGAACTCTATGACTCTGACAGTATCAATGGAATATCTGGGAAAACTGATGCCGACAACAACATCCTCGTTATTTATTCTATGTATTTCTTCCAAGGATACAGTAACGCTATTTGAACTGATTAATTTAACATTATCAAAGATATAATTTAAATAATAAGCCATAAATTGCGCTAAAGCTTCACAGCTTCGGCCACCGGCTATATATATTCTCCTTGCGCCAGATATCAAATCTACAGCACGGTTAAAATCTCCATTATCCATCTGTTCTTTTGTAAACCGCAAATTCTCATAATCACTTTGAAGCACCGTATCTAAGATTTTATCTTCTTCAAGCCGTGTTGTTGTGAGGGTAATGCGTTGAATGGAATTAAGCTTATTCTTAACGATTTCCTCCAAAGACTTTTGAAATCCAGGATATCCTTTAAACCCCAGCTCAGTCGCAAAGCGCACTACTGTAGATTCGCTGACGCCAACAATCCGCCCCAGTTTTGCGGCAGTTAAATTGACAGCCTTATCATAATTATTTATTACATAATCTGCAATACGTTTTTGTCCCTTACTAAAGGAAACGTGCGCATTTTCAATCTGGCGGAGCAAATCCATTTCCATATTATCACCTCATCATAAGTATTGACTAGGTTTTAGTATATCACGTTCATAGATAAAAAAAAACATAAAGTTTTCGCATAATGAATTAAAAAACCGCCTTAGCCAAGCTAAAAGCGGTTTTATCCCACAGCTTGCTGCGGGGTATTTGAATTAGTGTTAAATCATAGACTTTATATCATCTGCGATAATCAACTGAGCCTCTGTGGCTTCCTGAATTTGATCAATTGTATATTCCGGATTATATTCTTTCAATACCAGTCCATCTTCAGTAACATCAATCACAGCCATCTCAGTGACAATCATATTCACCTGACCCTTTGCGGTCAAAGGAAGTGTACATTTCTTTAGAATTTTATGTTTGCCTTTGTTCGTATGTTCCATTGCAACGATAACTTTTTTAGCCCCGACAACCAGATCCATGGCGCCACCCATTCCGGGAACCATCTTACCGGGAATAATCCAGTTAGCAATATTACCTTTTTCATCTACCTGTAATGAACCTAATACCGTAGCATCCACATGTCCCCCGCGGATGATTGTAAAGGAAAATGCACTGTCAAAAAATGCACCATCAGCTTTAATTGAAGCAGGACGGCCTCCGGCATTGACAATATATGGATCTTCTTCTCCTTCTTTAGGTGTGGCTCCTAAACCAACAAATCCATTCTCTGATTGCAGTATAATTTCTACTTCAGGATCTAAATAGTTTGGAACTAACGTTGGAAGCCCGATTCCCAAATTGACGATATCACCATTTTTTAACTCTTTTGCAACTCTTGCTGCGATAAAACCTTTCGTGTCCATCATTTGCCACCTCCTACAATATAGTCAATGAAAATTCCAGGAGTTTCAACATGCTCCGGTCCAATCGCACCTGGCTGGGCAATGCTATCAGCCTGGACGATGACCGTCTGGGCTGCTGTGGCCATGATAGGATTAAAATTTCTGGTTGCCCCACGATACTTTATATTACCAGCCCTATCTACCAAATTCCCTGATAAGAGCGCAACATCTGCTTTTAAAGGTTTTTCCAAAAGAAACTCCACACCATCAACAATAATGATATCTTTCCCTTCAGCAACTGATGTCCCCACACCGGTTGGTGTCAAAAATCCGCCAAGTCCTGCTCCCGCACAGCGAATCCTTTCAGCTAAAGTCCCCTGAGGCACCAATATCAGTTCCAGTTCTCCTGCACTGTATAAACGCCCGCATTCCGGATTCAAGCCGACATGGGAGGCAATAACCGTCTTAACCTGCCCATTGGCAATTAATTTGCCTACGCCTTTATCAGGATAACCTGCATCATTACATATAATCGTTAAATCCTTCACTCCTTTATTAACTATCGCATCAACAAGGTCTTCCGGAGTCCCGCAAGTCATAAAACCGCCAACCATAACAGACATCCCATCCTTAACCAGATCAGCTGCTGTTGCCGCACTTATTTGCCGTACTTTTGCCATCTAACAATCCTCCTAATTCTTCAATAACAAAATAATTATCTTTTTACGATTAATGCCTGTCCTTGTCCCCCACCAATACAGAGTGTTGCTAAACCAGTTTTTGCATCTCTCTTGTCCATTTCATAAAGCAATGTAACCAGAATACGGGCACCGGAAGCTCCAATGGGATGACCGAGAGAGATAGCGCCACCATTAACATTAACTATATCTTCATTTAGCTCCAAGTCTTTACAAACTGCTATAGCCTGAGCGGCAAACGCTTCATTGGCTTCAACAAGATCAAGATCGTTAACTTTTAACCCAACTTTCTTAATAGCCTTCTTTGTTGCCGGAACAGGAGCGATACCCATAATAGATGGGTCAACACCTGCAGTTGCATAGGATACTACCGTCGCCATAACTTTAACACCCAATTCATCTGCTTTTTCCTTAGACATAACGACAAATGCTGCGGCTCCGTCATTAATACCGGAAGCATTGGCAGCGGTTACCGTACCATCTTTCTTAAAAGCCGGACGGAGTTTTGCCACTTTTTCTAATAAAGCACCAAACTTGGGGTATTCATCTGTGTCAAACACAACCGGGTCCCCTTTTCTCCTGGGTATAACAACAGGCACAATTTCATCTGCAAATCTTCCTGCTTTAATGGCCGCTTCAGCTTTATTCTGGCTTTTTACCGCAAATTCATCCTGCATTTCCCGTGTTATATTCCACTGCTCGGCAACATTTTCAGCAGTGATGCCCATATGGTAATCATTAAAAGCATCCCATAAACCATCGTTTACGGCAACGTCTACCATCTGTGTGTTATTCATCCTGGCTCCCCAACGTGCCGAAGGAACAACGTAAGGTGCAGCACTCATATTCTCAGTTCCGCCACAGACAACAACATCAGATTCACCTGAAATGATCTGATTAGCAGCCAGGGCGACTGATTTTAGGCCCGATCCACAAACGATATTTATTGTCATGGCCGTACATTCACTGGGAAGACCTGCCTTCACAGATACTTGGCGGGCTACATTTTGCCCAAGACCGGCCTGAAGGACATTGCCAAAGATTAATTCATCAACCTGATTAGCTTCTATACCGGCTCTTTTTATAGCTTCTTTAACTACCACTGCACCTAAGTCTGCTGCGGCAACGTCTTTTAGGCTTCCTCCAAATGATCCGATAGGTGTCCTGCAAGCACTTACAATAACTACTTCTTTCATGATGATTCTCTCCTTTTTTTAACCTCACTTAGTCAAGTGAGAGTGTTATAATTATAATTCTTGTCCCTGCACTACATTAATATAGCAAAATCCATGCCAACTTCTTATGTAATAATACTTAATTCATGGTAAGGCTGGGTTTCAAAAATTATATTGATTTTGTTACTAAAAAATGAAGATTAGTCGTGTCTAAAAAAAAGACACAATACTTTGATATTTTTTTATCAATCTTCCAATAGTCATTATATATCCTTTTATATTAAATTTCAAGACCTTTCTATATTGTAGACACTTTAATACAATCGTCTTTATTATAGACACTTCAAATTTCATCAAGAGAAAAACCATAATCATGCATCTTTTTATAAAGCACCGAGCGGTGGATGCCAAGTATTTTAGATGCTTTCGCACGATTACCGTCAGTCGCAGATAACGCTTCTTCAATCAGACGTTTTTCAAGTCTGGCGACTTCCCATTTAAAGTAATCATTATACCTATGCCCTCCTCCGCCTTTGTCCACACAAAGTCTTTGAATATTTTCAGGCAAATGCCTGGATTCAATTGTAGTATCTTCACATAAAATCAATGCCCTTTCAATGACATTACGAAGTTCCCTGACATTTCCCGGCCAGCTGTAACACTTTAAAAATTCTATTGCTTCAGTGCTTATAGATTTATTTTTAGTGTTATACTTACTTTGCTTTTTATTTAATATATTCTCGCTCAAACACTCAATATCATCAAGCCTTTTTCTTAAAGCCGGGATTTCGATACTAATTACATTAAGCCGATAATATAAGTCCTTTCTAAAAAGGCCCTGTTCAATGAGTTTGGATAAGTTTTCATTGGTAGCCCCTATGACTCTGGCATTAAACATCATTTTTTTATTACTGCCGATTCTTTCAAATTCTCTTGATTCCAATACTCTTAATAGCTTTACCTGCATATCAAGGGGAAGAGTCCCAAGTTCATCCAGAAAGAGGGTTCCATTTCCTACTAACTCGAACTTCCCTACGCGTCCATTTTTTTTGGAGCCGGTAAAGGCTCCTCCTTCATATCCAAACAACTCAGATTCTAATAATTCTTTTGGTATCGCGGCACAATTAATCGTCACAAAAGGTTCATTTACCACATGGCTAGCCTGATGTATGGCTTGGGCAAATAACTCTTTTCCCGTTCCGCTTTCACCTTGTAAAAGTATTGTCACATCTGAACGGGCGGCTCGCTTTGCGATAGTTTTTAAATGAATCATCTCTGTGTTTTGGGTTTTTATATCATTAAATGCATATTTTGCACTATACATTTTAGCTAATTCACTTCGGTATTCTTTTAAATTATTTCCGATCCTCTCCATCTTTCTGTAAAGCTTCCCAATTTCATTGGTATCTTTAAATATAACTGTACCGGCAGCGCCAATAATATCCCCTTCGAATTCAATAGGAATACGGTTGGCAATGATATGGGCACCATTAATTTCCTGCAATTGATACAGTTCTTTTTTGCCTGTTTTTGCCACGATATGTAGTCTGGTATTTTCTAAACACTCTGTAACATGCTTCCCGATAACTTCTTCTTCCTTAATATTGAATAGCTTTTCATAATTCCACTTAACAATTTTCCCTGCTTTATCGACAATACACATGCCGTAATTTTCGGTATCAAATATATCCCGCAGAATCTCAACGCTTTCAATAAGCTTTTCTAATCGCTTTTCCGTTTTATCCATTACTGTCCTCATTAGCTTTCATTAAACAGTGTGTCCTCATCATTAACCGCTATTGCTGTTAACGATAAATAATCTTTGATAATATATTCTTTTTTACTAATATGATGTAAAATTTTGCTTCGCATAAGAGTGAGAATACATGAAGCAAGTGACGATAGCTAACTCCAAGATACTCTGCAACTTCTGTATGTTTTCTATTATAAATGTCTCCATCAGCTGATAATAAAATAAACTTAGCTAATCTGTTAACTAAAGGATAGTTTTGGTTAGTAGCATAATTCGAAGTATTTCGTAATGCTTTCTTGCTTATAAGCATAAATAATTTAGAAACCTAGTATCATTTTTTAACAGATGACTAATTTTATTTATTGGTAAAAGAATGCATGTACATTTATCGATAGCTATTATACCATTTGTTAGTTTTTGCGCTCCAATAAATTCCATTTCACCAAATAGTACAGGTGGCTGAAAAAAATCAATTATTGTTACCTTTCCATTTTCATGCGTCAAAAAAAGTTTTGCATTCTTAGTTTAACATAAAATTTTACAAAATTCTATATCCGAATATATAAAGATGGCAAAAGATATATTCAAATAATACCATTAATAAAAAATTAATATATGTACTTTTATTTAAAATTGTGAGAAATCTCATATTGTCAATGAAGAGCAAGTGGTATAATTCTTCATAAACTAGTTTATGAAGGTAGCTATCATGAAACATACAATAATTCTTTTCTTGGGTGGAATTACATTAGGTCTTATGACAAGTTTGAACGGACAACTTGCAAGTTACATTAATGTGTTCCAAATAAGCTTTATAACACATATTATCGGACTGGTTATTCTTCTCCTAATTAATATTACCTCTGCTCATAAAAAGTTAAAAAAATTTGCAGAATTAAAACGAATTCGTTCAAATACACAAAGTGAATGACATCATTTGGGCTAATAAGCTAAATTGTCTTCCTATTGTAAATGATGATCAAAAGTTAATAAATATGGTATTCCGTAAAGATTATGATGCACATAAGGAAAATCCACTTAAGGAGTAGATAGTTATGTTCCGTATGCGGGAACATTAAAAGATAATCTATCCACTACTTTAAGCAAAATAAAAGCTGCAATGTCAAGTTGTGGCGCTGCATCCGTTAAAGAACTTCAGGAAAAAGCAAGAATTACAACTGTTTCTGCAACAAGCATTAGAGAAGGCGGTGCTCATGACATTATATTGAAAGAGAAAAATTACTAGGTATCCTAATGTTTTACATTTCAATTAAAATTCCTTTTTGATATCTTAATTCATCTTCTCTGCCGTCAAAAAGTGCATCCCATTCATTGACCCGAACCCCAAGAATAATGGGAAGCTCACCTACATGGGGCTGTCACTGTTAATGAGAAGGGCGTGCGCATGGTGAACTGGGGGCTCTGCGGCGGCAGGTTCCGCCGCAAATGGTGCTGCTCAGTATATTTTTTGCCAGAATCGTGACAGTCAAAGAGGATACTCGTAATCCGCTTCGCTTAGAAGCGGGGGACTTCCTTTGGAGGTTAAATTGACAAGATTCAATTAAAAACTATTTCATCGATATTTATAAGGTTCATATTATCCGGAAAAGCCGAAACCGTTGAACAAACAGAAAGCTTGTAGCCATCCACCGAATATTGTTTAAAATATGGGATATCCACTTCATTTGGATTAACAACCGAAATGCCCTTATCAGAAATTGTAAAATAGAAAGAATCTAAGGGTGTTGATAAGCCGGAGCCAATCCATTTAATATAGCTTTCTTTCAGTGTCCATAAATCATAAAAAGATTCCTGACGTTCTGATTCTTCTTTTTCCATCAGAAAATTATATTCTTCTCTGCTGAAAAATCGTTCTGCTATATCTAATTGAATATCCTTGATCTGTTCAATGTCAATGCCAATATTACGAGTGCTAAAAGCGCAAACCACCCAATCGCCGGCGTGCGAAATACTGAAATGTATAGGAAGGTTTGGGATGTAAGGCTTGCCGTAAAAATTCTTCTCTATTTTGATTTGATCATTTTTAATGTCAAATTGTTTAGAGATGACAGCGCGTACAATGATTTCACCACATAGAGTGCGTAATGAATCTTTTATAAAATGGAATTTATGAAACCGCTCTATATTTTCCTTTGAAAGATATTGGAGGAGATACTCCGTTCTATCCTTGCCTAAATTTTCGTTAATCCGGGAAATATAAATCCGGGTTGCTTGATAAGTCTTCATTTTTTCCCTTCCAATTACTTGTTCTTTGTTTTTAATGCATTGCTTATAAATTTCTTATCAATACACTTCTTATTCCACAGTAACTGATTTAGCCAGATTCCTCGGTTGATCCACATCACAGCCTTTTGCCACTGCCACATAATAAGCAAATAGCTGCATTGGAATAGTTGCCAGCAGACCAGTAAAGTTTCTATTTGTCTTAGGAATATAAAACACATAATCCGCATTCTTTTCTATCTCTTTATTGTTTTCATTCGTTACTGCAAGAACGAATGCGCCTCTAGATTTTACTTCTATAATGTTGCTTATTATCTTGCTATATAAATGCTCCTGTGTCGCAACCGCTACCACAAATGTTCCGTCCTCAATTAAAGAAATCGTCCCATGTTTTAATTCTCCTGCCGCATATGCTTCAGAATGGACATACGAAATCTCTTTTAATTTTAATGAAGCTTCAAGTGCTGTTGCATAATCAATTCCCCGGCCTAAGAAAAATACATCCTTTAACCCGATATAGCGGTCTGCCAAATATTGAATTGATTCTTCATCCTCTAAAAGTTTCTGGATTTTATCAGGAAGGTTTTTCATTTCTTCTAACATAGCTATATAATCTTCTTCTATAATTTCATCTCGAATGTATCCAAAATACATTCCCAGAAGGTAAAGTGTACTTAGCTGAGTTGTATATCCCTTTGTTGTGGCAACTGCAATTTCCGGGCCTGCCCATGTATATAGAACGTCATCGGCCTCTCTGGCAACAGAACTTCCCACTACATTTACAATGGCAAGGGTACGTACACCATGCTTTTTTGCCTCACGCATAGCTGCCAGCGTATCTGCCGTTTCGCCCGACTGGCTGATAATAATAGCCAATGAACCTTCTTCAAAAATCGGGTTTCTGTAACGAAATTCAGAAGCAAGGTCAACCTCTACCGGTATCCTGGCTAATTCTTCAATAACATATTTTCCAGTTACTCCTGCATGATAGGCAGAACCACATGCAATCATAAATATCTTACGGATATTTCTGATTTGCTCCTTAGTCATCCTCAATTCATGAATAAATACCTTATCGTCTTTTATCCTAGGATTAATTGTATCCCTGACACCTTTAGGCTGTTCATGCATCTCTTTCATCATGAAATGCTCATAGCCTCCCTTTTCAGCCGCAGAAACATCCCAAATGACTTCAGTTATTTCTTTATCAATGACTTCCATATCCTCATTATAAATAGTTACCGAATCTCTTGTAAGTTTCACCATCTCGCCATCTTCAAGAATATAGACTTTTCTTGTATACTTTAAGACTGCCGGGATATCCGAAGCAATAAAATTCCCATCGTCTGAAACTCCAACAATTAATGGGCTATCCTTTTTTACAGCGACAATTTCATCGGGATTATCCCGGCTTATAATACCTAGTGCATAGGAGCCTTCTATTCTGGTCATTACTGTCGTTAAGGTTTTTAACAAATCTCCATCAAAATAATAATCAATCAAATGTGCAACAACTTCTGTGTCCGTTTCGGATTGGAAATCATACCCTCTTTTTTTAAGCTTATTTTTTAAAGTCAGATAGTTCTCAATAATCCCATTATGTACAATTGAAATCGTTTCACTAGTATTGGAATGGGGATGGGAATTCGTATCAGAGGGAGCACCATGGGTAGCCCAACGGGTATGGCCAATCCCGATAGTACCTGTCAACTCAACACCTTCATGGGTCAATTCTCTAAGATTCTTGATCTTTCCTTTTGTTTTTATCATATTAATTTTATGACCATCATACACAGCCATCCCAGCAGAATCATATCCTCTATACTCAAGCTTAGATAAACTTTCTAATAGTATTGGTGCTGCCTGCCTGTTACCAATATAACCAACTATACCACACATAAATATAAGCCTCCATTTTTTTACTGAAAAATTTATACTTATTCTACCATCTCCGTCGTCATATGTCCAGCAAAACAACAACGAAAATGTTTATTTATCTATGCCCCATTATAATTTTCTGCATTTTCTTCGAATTTTTCTCTTAAAAGATATTGATTATTCATACATAAAACACTATTTGTTTTTGAACAAATGAAATGTTCCAGTTTATCCATATACTCCTCTGTTGTTATACTCCCATTGGCCACATAATTCAGGCCTTTTTCCCAACTTGCCGTTAACTCAGGGTTTAATAATGATTTTATAGAATAAGATACAACATCAAAAATGTTCTCTCCCAGCAGAGTTGGGGAAATGATTTGAGTTTTTTTATTTAAGTTCAGATATTTTATTGTCATAAGCTTTTTTAATATTTCAGCCCTGGTGGCACTCGTCCCTATTCCATTGCCTTTAATCTGTGCTCTTAAATCTTCGTCTTCAATTAACTGCCCTGCATTTTCCATTGCCAATATAATAGAACCGGAATTATAGCGTTTTGGCGGCGTGGTTTCGCCTTCTTTAATAAAAAGTCCGTCAATAGCTATCTTCTCACCCTTGCGTACCTGATTCAATAACTGGGTAAACGCCGTATCTGTTTGTTCATTGTCTTCCTTTCCTTCTACTCTGGTTTTTCCAGCATTCCTGGCCACTTTTAAATAACCTTCCTCAATGAGCACCTTATAGTTGGTGAAAAAACGTTCACCCCGGACATTGAAAACAAAGCTTATCTTTTGATATTGTGCCGGAGGATAGAAAATACTTAAAAAGCGTCTTGTAATCACTTCATAAACTTTAAAAGACTGAGGTGACAGCCCTTTAAGGGTGCCAAATCCCTGACCGGTAGGTATTATTGCATAATGGTCTGTAATCTGCTTATCATTGACATAACGGCTGCGGGTAATGGATTTATAGCTTCCTGCCTGTATAATCTCCTCCGCATAAGATGAGACTGGAGGAAAGTTTTTAAGTCCGCTGATATTTTTGGTAATTTCCTTAGTAACAGCGGTAGATAAAACCCTTGCATCAGTTCTTGGATAAGTAATCAGCTTCTTTTCATATAATTCCTGTGCAATTTTTAACGTTTCATCAGGACTTAGCTTAAACATTTTTGAACATTCATTTTGAAGTTCCGCCAGATTATAGAGTAACGGAGGATTTTTCTTCTCCTTCTTTTTACTAATGTTCTCAATAAAGCCTGTTACCGGTTTTTCTTCTTGCAAATAATCAATTAATGCCTTTGCATCTTCTTCTTTTTTAAAACCATTTTCTTTATATAATAGTGGAGAACCAAAATATTTAGAACCATCTACAGCCTTCCACTCTGCTTCAAGTTCTTGATCTTTCAATTTCGTTTTTGCAAGAACACGATAAAAAGGCGTCTTTATAAATGACCTGATTTCTCTTTCCCGCCTGACGACCATTCCGAGCACGCAGGTCATCACCCGGCCCACAGAAAGCACCGTATATTTCGTCCTCATGTGGTTGGAGATAACCTGTCCATATTTCAAGGTCAATAATCTGGAAAAATTAATGCCCATCAGATAATCTTCTTTCGCCCGTAAATATGCTGATTCGGCCAAATTATCATAATCAGATAAGTCTTTAGCTTCTTTAATTCCCCTTAGTATTTCTTCCTCTGTCTGGGAATCTATCCAGACACGCTTTTTTTCTTTTCCGATGGCGCCAGACATCTGGTCAACAAGACGATATATGTATTCTCCTTCTCTTCCGGAGTCTGTACATACATATATTGTATCGACATCTTCCCGGTTAAGCAAATCTTTTACAATGCTAAATTGTTTTTTCACACTGTCTATCACTTCATATTTGAATTTTTTTGGCAGAAACGGAAGTGTCTCCAGACGCCATTTCCGCAAGCTCTCGTCATAGGCCTCCGGATAACTCATCGTTACAAGATGGCCTACGCACCATGTGACGACTGCTTCATTGGACTCTAAATAGCCATCTTTATTCCTTCCCTGCATATTTAAAGCTTTGGCAAATTCTCTGGCCACACTGGGTTTTTCTGCAATATATAATGTTTTAGACATAGATACTCCTTTATAACAATACAACAATCTTTGTTCCTTTACCTTCTTCACTGGATAAAATAATTTCACCATTATGATATTCTACCACATGCTTAACGATTGCCAGACCTAGCCCGGTACCGCCAATCTGCCTCGAATGGCTTTTATCTACACTATAAAAACGTTCAAATACTCTATCCTGATGCTGCCTGGGGATACCGATACCGGTATCGGCAATTTCAATCCGTGCTTTTCCCGACATCTCACCAATGGTAATAATTACTTTTCCACCTGCTTTATTATATTTCATCGCATTCTCACATAAATTATAAAAAAGCTCATCGATCATCTGGCGTACTGCCAAAACCCTTATCTGCTGACCGCCGACTGCGATTGTCACCTTATTACTATCTGGCAGGATCTCTAAACGCTCTTTAACTTCTAAAGCAATTTGCATTAGATCCACTCGCTCTTTCTCTATACCGGCCTTCCGTTCGTCGAGACCGGATATTCTAATTGTGTCATTAATCAGTTTCATCAGCCTGACAGCTTCTTTATATATTTTTTCAGAAAAAGCAGGCACATCTTCCGGTTTTACCATCCCATTTTTCATTAATTCAGCATATCCTGAAATAGATGTTAATGGCGTTTTTAATTCATGGGATACATTTGCCGAAAATTCACGCCGCATCTTCTCGTTCTTTTGCCGCTCCCCGCTTTGCTTATTATTATCAAGCGGCGAGGCAATGTCCCCGGTCATTTTAATTGCCAGCAGAAGAGTGATTATCATAGCTAAGATATATATTATAATTAATAACGGTAAAGATTCGACCAGTATTTCATAGATACTTATTTTTTGATTCAAGATATGATTAAAAGCAAAAATAATGCTTATAGAGACAAAAAAAGTAAGTCCGGTTGTCAATAAACACATTTTACGTATGATATGTTTTTTCATTTTATACTTCCTATTTTATAGCCGACACCACGTATAGTGAATATCATCTGACCACTGACACCCAGTTTTTGCCTTAAAGAACCTATATGCACATCAACAGTCCTGCTTTCACCTTCATAGTCTAAGTTCCACACTGCATTTAAAAGTTTTTCTCTGGACAATACAAGCCCCCGGTTTCTCATTAAGCAGCCTAGTAAATCAAATTCTTTATGAGTCAGCTCGATATGCTGTTCATCAACAAATGCTATATGCTGCCCATAATCTAAACGAATATTTTCAAATTCAATAATGTCATGTTTTTCTTTACTTTTACTGCGTCTGAGCACCGCCTTTATCCTGGACATTAATTCCATAACACCAAAAGGCTTTGTTACATAGTCATCAGCACCCAAATCCAAACCGTGGACTTTATCATATTCAGCCGATTTAGCAGTCAAGATAATCAGAGGAATATCTTTTAATAGAGCATCTTTCTTCAAACGCCTCAGCACTGAGATGCCATCTTCATCAGGAAGCATCACATCTAATAGTATCATATCCGGTGTCATGTCTTTAAGCCTGCCAAAGAATTCCTTTGCATTTTCGAATCCTGCCGCCTCAAACCCTGAAGATTTCAGGGCATAAACAACCAATTCTCTGATATTGATATCATCTTCTACATAATATATGGTTTCGCTCATAAGCCACCTCTTATAGAAAGGTTAAATATTATTATACCTCATCCTTGACATAATTCGCAATGTTTTCTGCATGATCGGATATTCTTTCTAAATTACTTAATATATCAAGAAATACAACGCCTGACGTCGGCTTGCATAAGTTTTTAGCCAGCCTTTCAATATGCTTTTCCCTTAACTCACTTTCCACATAATCCACCAGATCTTCATATTCCAATGCTTTATCAGCAGATTCAACGCTCGCTTCTTCTCTGGCCTTAATGGCATAGACCAGGCTGTTGGTCACAAATTCCATGACTCCGCCTAATTCTTCGTTTGCTTTCCCCGAAAACACTACATTATTTTCCACTTTAAATCTTGCAAGTTCGGCAAGATTTTCTGCATGGTCTCCAACCCGCTCAATATCACTTACCGTATAAAACAAATGGTTAACTACTTTCTGCTGCTGTTCACTCAAAGATAAATTACTTATCTGTACTAAATAATCCGAAATCAGTCTTGCCATCTCATCAATCGCCTCTTCCTGCTTATAAACATCTAAAGCCTTGTCGTTATCATTTTCTAATACAGCTTCAAAGGCAAGTTTCGCATTATCATAAGTCGTCTCACCCATACGTACAACTTCCAGTACGGCATTCTGTACTGCAAAAGTCGGTGTTTCTAAAATACGGTTATCCAAGTGGCGCAGTGTGATTTTATCTTCCGTTTTTTCAACAGGCACTTTAACTTTATCTTTAATGGCAATTTCAGATATCTTAACTAATTGATTGGCAAATGGGAATAAGATCATTGTATTCACCAGATTAAATATCGTATGGAATATAGAAATTTGAACAGTGTTGATATTTGAATTTGCCCATGCCTGATTCAAAGAAAATAGAACAAACATAAGAACACCAAATATAACCGCACCAATAAAATTAAAAAGAAAATGGATAAAGGCAGCTCTTTTAGCGGTTCTATTGGCACCTATACTTGAAAGAATGGCCGTAATACATGTCCCGATATTCTGGCCTAACGTGATAAAAATTGCTGAATTCCACGTTACCAGACCATTTAAAGCAAGGGTCTGTAATATACCGACTGAAGCTGAAGAACTTTGGATGATTGCAGTAACCACTGCACCTGTTAATATACCAAAGAGTGGATTTCCACCTAATACCTGGAATGCTGTCGTAAATATTGGTGCATCACGATATGGAAGAATTGCCTGTGACATAAAACTTAGTCCAATAAACAATAATCCAAACCCAATTAGAATTTCAGCTATCAGTTTCTTTCCCTGGCTTTTAGTGAAGAGCATTGTAAAAGCACCTGCGCCGATAAATAATGGTGCTATAAACTCTGGCTTAAAAATTGAGCCCCACTCACTCATGGAAACAATCCATGCTGTAACTGTCGTACCAATGTTAGCCCCCATGATAACTCCTACGGCCTGGCTAAGATTCATTAGGCCTGCATTAACGAACCCAACAACCATTACTGTTGTTGCTGAACTACTTTGGATAATGGCAGTCACACCTACACCTACCAATACAGCAACCAAACGATTGCTTGTTAATATCTCCAGCAACTTCTTCATCTTTTCTCCCGAAGACTTTTGAAGACCATCGGCCATCACATTCATGCCATAAAGGAACATACCAAGTCCTCCAACAAAACTAAAAAGTGCTTCCAAGTCATTCATAGACATACAAATATCCTCCTGTGTAATTGTCGATTATTCCTATTATAAATCGTTTATGTAAAGTTTATTAAATCCCTCTGTAAATTCTATGTAAAGTCGTTTGTGCTTTCTGTTTTCCCTGGCAATTTTTTAATCCATACCCAGTATCTGATGACCAAAAGAGCCGCAGCAGCTAACCATGCAACCGGCGAAGCCAGGCATACTCCTAGATATCCCCATACCACCGGCAACGTAAAAATTATGAGCAATCTTGCAATAAACTCAGTCACGCCTCCCAGCATAGGAAACAAGGAATCTCCAACACCCTGGAGCACATTTCGATATAAAAACAATATCGCTAATGCCGGATAGAAAGCTGCGACTATATTTAAATATTGCTGTGCATACCTTAAAATTTCAATATTCACTTCATTCATAAATAAGCCGGTTAAAAAACTACCTATAAAAACATTGATGCATATACCAATCCCTGAACCGGCCAGGCACATGAAGGTACTGCTTTTTACGCCCTGTTTAATGCGGCCGATTTGATTGGCACCCATATTCTGTCCACAATAGGTAGCCATGGTCAATCCCAGGGAATTAAAGATTTGCATAATGATAGCCTCTACTTTATTCGCCGCTGTATAAGCCGCAATCACATCAGAACCAAATACATTCAATGCCGCTTGTAGAATCATAACGCCTACGGCGGTAATTGATGACTGCAAAGCCATGGGGATTCCAAGCTTTAAATGGGAAGCCACCAGTACTTTATTTATCTTAAAATGACGTTTTTTTAATCTCAATATTTTATACTTCCTGGCTGTATAGAAAGTGCATAGTACGGCTGATATCAACTGTGAAATGACTGTTGCCACAGCCGCACCTGCAACACCCATATGAAATATAATGATTAATGCTAAATCCAATATGATATTCAGCAGCGAAGATATGCACAGAAAATACAATGGCGTCTTACTGTCTCCCAAAGCTCTTAATATACTGGCTATCATGTTATAATAAATAATTGTACCTGTTCCGGCATACATAATTATCATATAAAGAAGCGCTTCATCCAGAATATTTTCAGGTGTATTCATCAGTTTAAGCAAAGCATTTGCAGTCAGCATACTAATAAGCGTCAGAATAACAGTTATGGCACTGCATAATATAATAGACGTCGCAACACTGTAGCGTACCCCCTCATCATCATTAGCTCCAAACTTCTGCGCAGCGATAATTCCGAAGCCGCCTGTCATGCCAATAGCAAACCCTAGCATTAGAAACAAAGCCGGGCCAGCTGTTCCGACAGCTGCCAATGCATCAATATCAACAAACCTTCCAACAATGATTGTATCTGCCATATTATAAAATTGCTGAAAGATATTACCTATTAAAATCGGAATTGTAAAAAATAAAATTAATTTCCATGGAACACCCTTTGTCATGTCCTTTGTCATGATAAATCACTCCCGTCTCAACGCGCTGTGTTCTATTATATCACTGAAACAAATATAATCAATACCAATTTTAAATTCATTAACTATTCTTTTTCGCTATGATAAGATGTTTACAAACTTCTTTAAGCTGCTTAGAAGCATCTTCTTTTAAACCGTCATCGACAATCAAATAATCAAACACATCTAACTTAGCATGGGTGACTAAAAAGCTTTGATTATACTTGGTACTATCGGCCAGCAAATACTTGATTTTACCTGCTGCCAATAAGGCTTTTTTGACATCGGCATCTAACATTCCCGGTACGGCGGCACCATCACGGATACTAAATCCATGAGTCCCCATAAAAACCTTATCAGCATGAAATTGTTCAAAAAATGATATGGTATGGCCAGAGAATGTTCCCGCAGATATTTGGTCATACTCACCCGGTGCCAATATTAATGTTACATTAGGACGCTTTTTCAGGTAATAAGCAACCGGCCATGAATTGGTAATAATCTTAATCTTTTTATCAGGGATAAGCTTAACTAATTCCAATGTTGTTGTTCCGCAATCAATGATAACCGTATCCCCTTCATCAATGTGCTTTACGGCCTCGTACGCTATCATTTGCTTTTTATCCAGCATCTGATTTATTCTTAAAAAGAACTCCGGCTCAATCGAAGCACCTTTATTTAAATATGCACCACCATAGGTTGTTGTGACTATCCCCTGCTTTTCAAACTCAGATAAATCCCGCCGGATAGTCATCGTCGATACACCAAACCTTTTAGCAAGTTTATTAACCTCAACCGACTTATCGGCGTGTATAATATTAAAAATCTCTCTTTGTCTATCTGTTGAGTTCAATTTATCATCTCCCTTGCATCTGCTTCTTTTTATTATACTTTTCTTTCAACAAAAAAACAATTCTTCTTTTGCTTACTTCGTTACTATTTCGAATAGATGTGTTATAATCTCAATATATATAACTAATAGAGGAGGATTAGCCATGACACCAAAGGAAAGAAATTATGAGAACCTTGCAGATACGTTAATCGAGAATTTTGCCCATCGTGGTATTGAGGCTTATTATGCCGGCACCGAGGATGAAGCCGTTTCAAAAGCCATCCGTTTCCTTACCCCCGGCTGCAGTGTTTCCTTCGGCGGGTCGGAAACGCTAAAAGAAATAGGCCTTATCGATACCCTTAAGGCTACTGACTGTACTATTTATGACAGAAGCACCCCACAGACGCCGGAAGATAAAAAAGAGATGTTTGGTAAGATAGCCACATGTGATTTCTATTTTATGAGTACCAACGGCATTACACTTGACGGCCAATTAGTCAACATAGATGGATATGGAAACCGGGTAGCCTCACTTATCCATGGTCCACAAAATGTCATTATTGTGTCAGGTATGAATAAAGTATGTACTGATGTGGATTCGGCAATCCAGAGGGTCAGAAATATCGCCGCTCCACCAAATACGGTTCGCCTTGGCAGGAAAACACCCTGCGCCGTAACCGGCAAATGTGGGGACTGCTTAAGCCCTGATTGCATCTGCTCACACGTCGTCGTTACCAGACGTTCCCCGATCCCAAACCGCATCAAAATCATTCTTGTGGGCAGGGAATTAGGGTATTAGAAATTTTAAAGGGTATTTAGAAAATCTGATCTCTCTAAATACCCGTTACAGGCCGATTAATTTAATCCCAACCAATTCTTCACTATAGTTTCCATCTGATTGACATCACACTGTGTTGTATGACGTATCTTTGCATTTCGGATTTCTTCAACTGCTTTCGGCACCGGAACTTTGGATAAAGTATGTAATTCATCAATCAATTCAAATTCTGATAAATCTTTATACTTGCTATCTAAAGCAGCCATGACACTTCTTGCAAACTTATATGGACTTGCTGTTGATGCTATGACCGTTGTATTTTCATCTCTGGTATTGATCCTATATTTGTGATAAACGGATGCAGCAACCGCCGTATGCGTATCCATGACATGTCCCGTTTTTTGATAAATGTCTGCAATGGACTTACCCGCTTCTTCTTCAGCAGCATAACCAGCATAAAAGTCTTTAAGCTGTTCTTTCATATCTTCTGAAATAGAATATTTACCACCAGTACTAAGACCAGTCATTAATTCTTTATTCTTCTCGTCGTCATCACCTGCAATTTTATAAATCAAACGCTCTAAGTTACTGGAAATGAGAATATCCATTGAAGGAGACGAAGTTAGAATAAATTCTCTGTTTTTATCGTAATTGCCGGTTGCAAAGAAATCATAAAGCACTTTATTCTCATTGGATGCACATATCAGTTTTTCAATAGGCAGCCCCATATTCTTTGCATAATATGCGGCCAGTATGTTTCCAAAATTCCCGGTTGGCACCACTACATTCATCTTATCGCCATCAGCCAGCTTTCCATTTTTAACCAGAGTGGCATAAGCATAAACATAATATACAATCTGTGGAACCAATCTTCCTATATTAATCGAATTGGCTGATGAAAATTGAAAACCTTTGGCATCTAACTCCATGGCTAACTGTTTATTATTGAACATACTCTTAACACCTGTCTGGGCATCATCAAAATTACCATGAATGCCGACCACATGTGTATTTTTACCTTTTTGAGTCACCATCTGCCGCTCCTGAATAGGGCTGACACCGTCTTTAGGATAAAATACAATGATACGTGTGCCTGGAACATCTGCAAAGCCTTCCATGGCGGCTTTACCGGTGTCTCCTGAAGTCGCCGTCAAAATAACAATTTCATTAGACACATTGTTTTTCTTTGCTGAAGTCGTCAGTAAATGTGGTAAAATTGATAAGGCCATGTCCTTAAATGCTATTGTCGGCCCATGAAACAATTCTAAAAACCATGCCCCATCGGCATAAGTAAGCGGTGCGATATCCTTTATATCGAATTTCAAATCATAGGCTTTATTAATGCAATCCTTTAATTCCTCTTTTGTAAAATCTGTTAGAAAGAGCTTCATTACTTCATAGGCCACTTTCTGATAAGACATCTTTGATAAATCTGCAATTGATATATCTAATTGCGGGATATATGTGGGAACAAAAAGTCCTCCGTCATCAGCCAGCCCTTTCATTATTGCATATGACGCTGTAACTTCTTCGCTGCCCCGCGTACTTTTATATGTCAATTTCATGATAAAACCTCTCTTTTCAAATTAGTACTTGCCAAATTATATCATAAAATCCGCCTATCTACAAGTTTTCTTCACCGTTTTTAAGTATATTTAATTTTTACTATTTCATCTGCAACAAACTGTACTTCCGTTCCTACAATAACATGAATGTTCTTACCATCAATTTTCCTTAATCCCGGAACACCAGCTGCTTTTATTTTACCCTCATCAACCTTACTCATATCATTGACAACCAGACGCAGACGGGTTGCACAATTATCAATAGACGCAACGTTCCCTATCCCACCTAAACCTTCAATAATCTTCTCTGCTTTAGCCGTAAATTTATTACTGCCCGTAGCTATTTTCCCTTCGTCTTCCTCTTCCTGGACATCTCCTTCTTCACGCCCCGGTGTCATCAAGTTGAATGTTTTGATAACAAACATAAATGCTAAGTAATAAATAACAGCCATAACTAAACCTAATACAAGCAGCATCCATGGTTTATTGGCAATCGGCACACGTAAGCTTAAAAAAAAGTCAATGAAACCGGCGCTAAAGTTAAAACCTGCGGTCCATTGGAAAGTTGCTGCTATGAACATTGAAATTCCGGTGAGCAGCGCATGTACTACATATAATGGGAAAGCGACAAACATAAATGAAAATTCCAAAGGTTCGGTAACGCCGGTAAAAAAAGATGCAAAAGCTGCGGCTAACATTAATGATGCGGTCACCCTTTTCTTTTCAGGGCGAGCACATTGATAGATTGCCAATGCACCTGCCGGAAGACCAAACATCATCACCGGGAAGAAGCCTGCCTGGTACATACCGGTGACTCCTTTAACACCCACATTATTCCAGAAATTTCCGATGTCGTTGATTCCCGCCAAATCAAACCAAAAAACGTTATTCAGGGCATGATGCATACCTGTTGGAATTAATAAACGGTTAAAGAAACCATAAAGACCAGCCCCGATAGGTCCCATACCGGAAATCATCTTACCAAAGGCAACTAAAGCGCCATATATTGGTGGCCAAATAAATATCAAAGCAGCAGAGCATACCAACATAAAGGCAGCGGACATAATCGGGACAAGCCGCTTCCCGCTGAAGAAAGACAATGCCATTGGCAGCTGAACCTTACTAAACCGGTTGTACATTGCAGCTGCAACCAATCCGGCCAGAATACCTATAAAAACATTTCCATTATTGATTGCTGAAAAGGCAATATCCACTTGATCCGCCTGAATGCCCATAAATGTTGCTACACTATCGGTATTAATTAGCTTCATGGGAACCAAAAAAGCAACCAAACCGCTTAGGGCAGAAGCTCCATCCCTGTCTTTTGACATTCCCAGTGCCAAGCCAACAGCAAATAATATTCCTAAATTATCCAGAATAGCTTTGCCGGCTTGAATCAAAAAAGCAGCTAAAATATTATTTCCTCCCCAGCCCGTTGGATCAATCCAATAACCAATCCCTGTAAATAATGCAGCAATTGGTAATGTCGCTACAGGAAGCATCAGAGATTTTCCCATTTTTTGTAAATATGTCTTCATTTCTTCTCCCCCTTAAAATTAATTCATTATTTTTTGTCTGCCAATCGTTCAATATGAATCGTCAAATAACCCAATTCATCTTCTGGGGCTGAAAGCGTAAACCCATCCCAGAACATCGGTAATTCTTTTAGATAACTTGTAACTCTCATCGTATTTATTCTTTATCGTCAACATCTCAAGTTTCCTCTGTCCTAGGTCCCTTAAAAAAGGCTTGTCTCCTTTTTCTTGTTAACCCCCCTTCCCAACGGCTTTTTTCCTGACCATTGTCCAGGACAATTAAATTTAAAACTTATGTAATTTTCATACTTTCCTCATTCTACTAAAAATCTTTCATGCTTTTTTAGCGCGGAAAAAAAGCATGGAACAATTCCAACAAAAGAGATATACTCTAATTATGTTGAAACTCTTCCATGCCTAGTCAAGATCGCATGAATCCCAAATATTCTATATTTATAGTTTAACTCCGCTTATCGCGTTTTGTCAATAGTAATCTTTCCTCTTAAATCGAATTATTACGCTTAACCTACACCAAAATCCGTATTTTCAAATAGAACTTCTACAGATGAGTCTTCTTTAAGGTATCGATATTCGTCCAAAAACCAGTGAATCAATGCCTCATCCCTTCTAATACTTGTCGAATTGTTTGTATAAATATTAATTGTGCCAAGTTTAAAATACTTTTTTAGCATCTTAATATCATATTTTATCATTTCTTTCGTCTGCCCTTCTATCCCAACCAGTAGGCAGGGGGAGTCGAAATAATGCGCCACTTCCTCCGGAGATTTAAAATCAGCATGCTTATTCAGCACTTTCTGTCTGAACTCATTATTAAAAGTCTCTACACCGATTTTATATGTGATGGGGACTTTCATAAAATTTCGCATCTCGTCTAAGCGGCAGCGGTACATCCAGTGACTTTCAAAAAACAAACGGGTAATCTTCTTCTTTTCTACAACTGCACGGATTAACTCCAAAGTCGCCTCTGGAAGTTCAAAGCAGCTGGCGGAGTCAATGACTTCTAAAACCCCATTATAACCGGTGACCTTTTCTAATGCTTCTTTATTAACTTTATTGATGAGTGTTTCATCAATTGAATTGTCATCTGTGTAGTCACAAAAGCGGCACTTGCCCCATGTACAGGGAAATGCCTTTAAAAGTACGATTTCTCTGGGATTTTTATCAGTTATGATGCTGTATCTCTCCATAGGATTCTCCTCTGATTTTGATTTTAAGCTCTTTTGGCATGGTCCTAAGAACTCCCATTACTATCACAGCACCGATAAATTTATCAGCGTAATCAGTGATAATCTGAACAATAAAGCAGCTTAATGTCAAACCTACTCCTAATTTGGATAATATTTGAACAATATAAGAGGAAGCTGATGAGGTTATGCCTCCAAAAATAAAAGCTGTAATTATGGAACTTACGATTGATGTAGGAAATGATAAGCACAAAGCTCCCACCGGCATTTTAATACCTTTTGGCCATGCGCTTTTAAATAAGATACCTGCCATTAATCCAGTTAAAATTTGTACCGGGGCATAATATAAGGAGTAAATATCAAAGAATATGCCGCTTATGATACTTCCCAAAAGACCTGTAGTGATGCCATAGACAGGTCCTAATAATGCCGAAATCATGATTGTTCCTATTGAATCCATGTAAACAGGCAGCCTTAAGTTCAGCGCAATAAAGGCTCCGGCAATGTTTAAAACAATTCCTAAGGCAACTGCACATTGCTTGATCGGTGTTATTTTTTTTAAATACATTTTCCAATCTCCTTCCTTGATTCTTAGTTGTACAAAAACAGCCATGCCCTAAGGACATGACTATTAAATGATACATACATAAGTTATCATTAGATCCTTAGTTTTTTATCCTGGGAAGTTTACGAACCAGTCCAAAATAATTTAAACACTTCAAGTAAGTCACCGCCTCTTAGGCGATGTAAGGGAGCGAAAACTATTTTGATTTATGTATTTAGTTACTAAAGGCTATTATAACAACTTCATAGGACTATTTCAATAGCCAATTTAAGAGGTTCAATTAATAGTAAATCAATTGAAGGTCAATTATTTTTACAGCCCCATGCTTAAATCTATGGCAACTTCTGCGATAATTTCTTCAAATTTTCCTTCAAATAATTTCATTGAACACGCAAACATTAGATTTGCGGGATAATTGAAGTTTTCAACATTACTGCCTGTATGATCTCTAAATTCTTTTTCCTCTCCCAAATTAGGAATACGGTGGATCAAAAAGTCTGTATTATCCATATAACCATACAACCTTTTGCCTAGCTGAAATCCCATTCCACACTCAAAGCCAACATCATTAGCGATTTCATAACCTCTATAATCATTAAGATTTGCAATGATAATATCGCAGTTGCGGACATGCTGTTGATAATTAGCAAATTGACTTGCAGCCCATATATACGGATTGTCCGTTTCTTTTTTCTGAATCCCGTCAGCCGTATCTGATGGAGAAACTGCTTTCAGCCCATATCCCGTACATATTTCCTTCATCCTTTTATAGATGCTTTCTCCAGACGTTTCATATCTTTCAAATCCGGAAAGGTATACTAATGGTTTAGTTCCGGCTTGCCTTTCAGGTAACAATTTGCTAACGTTTATTTCTCCTATCGCTTTAGCCTTATATTCTTCTTCAATATCCACCATCAAAGCTCTCAGGCAATCATCAAAATCACCCTCTACGATTTTAGTAGAGCCTATAATTGTTGGCGAGAAAGGTAATTCGGCATAAGGCATCACATTACCTCTTTCATCGTATACCATACCATTTTTTAATACAGCCTGCTGATTTTTCGCTGCCAGGCTCCTTTTATCCCTTGTATAACCGTAGCTGCGGATGCCCCTTGCGTACGCCATGCCTATTTCAAATATCGTTCCGCTGTCAGGCTCTGCCCCGCGATAAGCTTCAAGATCTGCAATAATAACCGTAGAGGCATTCATGGCCGCCTTTAGATCCGCAAAAATACTATCAGCTCTTTTACGGAAATCATTGTTGTTCATATCTAAGGGATGCTCATTGGGCAAAGTAACTCTAAAGCCAAGAGACTCGGCTCTTTTTCGCATCGCTGCCAGCATATCATAACCATTAGTATAAAAACATTCCGGCCCTGCAATATAAATAGCCTCGTTTTTCAACAAACCATATTGATATCTATACACAAATCTCCACCTCCTATTTCACAATAAGTTCCATTAATAATTGCAAAAACCTTCCATAATCCGCTCGAACACCCACATTAATTAATGGGAGATGTTCCCATACGTGATGGTGCCTTCTGTCGATTACAGTCATCCCCAGCGTCAGTCCATCTTTTGTTTCTACGCCGACATGGGCCTTCATCGTTTCCACCAATGTAGCGTCGAGGGCATAAGCAACAGCCATACAATCAATTACCGTACAGTAAGCATCAAATCCCTTTTCATCTACAAAATGAATAGCATTTCTTAAAAAAGCCGCCTCTTTTCTATCGCTGTCTTCCAGCCTTTTAATATCTTCTTTGCTGAAATTAACATCAAAATAGGTAGCTACATCCAAACCAAGGGTAGTTAATTTTACACCGGAATTGTAGACAATATCTGCAGCTTCAGGATCCACATATACATTCCACTCACTCTGAGGTGTGTCTCCGGTGGCGTTGATAAATGCGTATTTATTAAGGCCAAATGCTCCTGATATAGCAATAATTTCATATAACATTTCTTTAATCTCCGGCGCCTTAATCATTGCCAATGCTATATTACTCATCGGCGCTGTAGATATGATAGTTACCTCTCCCGGATTTGACGTAATAATATCAATCATCAAATCAACTGCATTTTTATCACATAAAGACATCCTTGGCTTAGGCAAATTGGCTTCAGCCTGTCCATCTCTACCGTGCGTAAAAGGATCACTGGGCACTTTCCGCACCAATGGCTTTGACAATCCCCTGGCCACCTGAATGTCTGTAAGGCCTATAAGCTCTAATGTTTTTCTTGCATTAACACTTGTAATCTCAACCGGATAGTTGCCATTGACCGTGGTCACCGCCAACAAATCAAGTTCAGGGGATTTGGCCGCCATAATAATAGCTACAGAATCATCCATGCCCGGATCACAATCAAGTATAATTTTTTTCATCTTCCTGCCCCTTTTCTATAATTGGTACACTAATCAGTCTGAATTTTTACATAAAACTCACGATTCCTAGGACCGTCAAACTCCAAAAAATAAATCGACTGGGAACTGCCAACCAGTAATTTCCCCTGATGGATAATAAAACTCCCAGAATTACCAAGCAAAGCAGATTTGACGTGACCTGCTGCGTCCTGAGGCGTATCATGCTGATGTTTAAAGTCAACCTTTGTGGGTATCAGTCTTCTAATCTCTTCGTCCAGGTCTTTGAATCCTTCCGGATCCCATGGAGAATATACCGCCAGTCCTGCTGTTGAATGAGGATTATATACCAAACACAGCCCTTCTTGTATTCCACTTGCAGTTACAGTCTCCTTTACTTTATCTGTAATATCATAAACATCATTATATTTTGTCGTTAGTTTAAAATTCACCAGCATATCTTCCTCCTAAATCCTCACAATAATTTCGCTGTTTTTAACACCTGCTCCGCCTTTAGCAAGTTCCCACCTGCCTTCACAGCCCCGACCATATTTTTCTCCTATTAGAACAGATATATAACCGGCAATCAAACAAACCGGGGAAAACTGAGTCAGAGGCATATGAAGCGGATATTTAGGCTTAGGCACCTGTATGTAGATGGCTTCTTCATCAAAATCCTCTTTCGTTCCATCCGTAATGACAATCAACGGCCTTCCCAGTTCCTTAGCATATTTTATCATTTCCTTCATTCTGCTAATCCCAGGGTTTGTTGTATTCCCAATGGCTACCGTACCTATCCGGGCAGCATCACGGGCAAAAAAGTTTAAATGGAACCACTCTTCTGAATTAATATGCATTGCGCACTTTCCTGTTGCTTCTAGAATCTTTGCCTGTCCAAACCATGCCGTAGCATAATCAAAGCCGGAGCCGACAAAATCATAACAGGAAAAATCCTTCCATTCCCCGGCAACCTTCCTGCAAACACAATCCATAGTCGGTAGCAGTTTTTCTAACATATTTCCTTGGTTTTTGACATCCAAACGATAATCCATGGCCTGATCAATTGTATATTGATGCCGTACTTCACCAAAGCGAATAGCCAATAGTAAAAGAGCCATGATGCTTACAGCATAACTTCTTGTTCCTGGAGCGCTTTCAAACCCAGGGATATCTAATTCTAATATCTTTTCCGAATTTATTCCCAATGGAGATTCTATATTTCCGGTAATTCCCAGTGTAAGACTGCCAAAATGCCTTGCCCTCTGTACAGCTTCCGAAACCCTTGCTACACTTCCTGATTTACTAATAGCAATGATTAAAGGATTCCGGCAGTCTATACCTAATTGCTTTTCATGATAAAAACGACCAAGCTCAATAGCTGTAACCACTTCAGTTGGTATCCCAGTGAGCATTTCAAAGGTGTATTTTGAAGCCAATGCTGCAGCGTAGGAATCTCCACACCCGGTCAGGACAATTCTTTTTATATTATATATTTCCTGGAACGTCAAAACGGTTCTGGCCTTGGGTTCCAAATCCTCATACTGTTCTCTGATTAGCTCCGGCAGGCTGAATACCTGGCGGTACATTGGATTTTCAAACTTATCCATTATCTTTCACCATTAATAATTGATTAATCTGCGGATACCAATTATCTTTCCCTGCTTTTTTCTTCATCTGATCCATCTGATTTAGTATTGCACAGCCTTCTAAGGCAATATCTATCGCGTAATTATGCCCACCACCGGCTTTAAAGGTTTCACCTGTACACAAATTGTCTGCCACTGAGCATACAGAACCGCCCCGTCTCCCAAAAAGTGCAGATAAAGTTATGATTGCTGCAGACTCCCTGTCGCCATTTAACACGCCTGCCCTGTTATAAGTTCCGGCAATTTCTATATTCCATGGCTGCAAATATCCACCGACACCAGGCCTTCCACCACCGACGAAATCGCTGTCAACAGACATTGTGACACCTATATGATAAGGTACATTTAGTTCTTCAGCCGCGCCAACCATGGCATTTATCACTTCATAATGACTGGCCGCCGGATAAGCCGCCGGAATATATGCTTTCGTCATCCCCTCTTCCCTGACTACGCCACTTGTAATAACCACATCACCTGGACTGACATCATCGCCAACCCCTCCCGAACCGCCAACCCTTAGAAAGGTATGGGCATCTGTATATTCCATGAAATCATAAAGAATCAATTCCATCTCTGGTGAACCACTTCCGCCACTTACGACAGTGATTTTTGCGCCTTTATATAGGCCTGTATAGCTGGTAAACATTCCAGAATCTCCTATCAATAAAGCATTATCAAGACGCCCAGCTATTTTTTTTGCAGGATCTTCATCATAAGCACATAAAGGATCCCGTACGGTAATTAGCACAAAATCACCGGTCTTTTCATGGTCGATCTGGGTTAATGCAGGTCTTCCCTGTATCATTAACCCTTTTTCCGGTACATTTTTATAGTATTCATATTGCTCATGCAACCGGCATATTGATGTCCTTTTCCTCATATCATCACTTAACATTTTCCACCTCGTTCTTCGAACATTGTCCGGTATTTTTCTGTCTTAACGATTGCCGGTATACCATAACCAGAAATACACATGGCAGCAGATATATTTCCCATCTGCCCGCAGCTCCTTAAATCATAGCCTTTACAAAATCCATAAAGAACAGCTCCTGATGAACTATTCCCTCCGCCGGTGGGATCTACCACATGAACACCTTCCATTGAAGGTACTTTCATCTTCTGAGAGGGCGTAATCATCACTGCGCCTTTCGAACCCATTCTTAAAAAAATAAGTTCCATGCCCCATGTTTGAAATTCCTCAATAATCTCCTCTAACCCTTCTTTTTCCAGCAAGTTTTTTGCCTCTGTAAGGTTAATGGATAAAATTTCAAAGTTCCGGGCGATGTCTTTTACGTGTTCTTTATTGTCAACATAAGTTGCATCATTGGCAATCTCCCACATGATGACAACTTTAGAATTTTTCTTCATTTGGATGATTTTTTCCCAGAAACATGTATTACTGTTTTTAAATATATAAATTCCGCTAGCTGTTTGAAAATACGGCTCTAAATCTTCCGGAGCACTCTCCATCTTTTGATAATGCTCCAAACCATATAAAGGTGTTTCTTCACGTTCTCCATTATCTAAATACTGAACCACAGTATGAGGTGTCCTATTCCCTTTTATCATCAGACCCTCCATGGAAATATCATTATCTTCATACCATTGTCCGTAAATACTCCTATAATCTTGGCCAACACCGGTCACAAGCAAAACATCATCACACCATACTTTAATGCCGCATAATGCATAAATACCTGCACCCCCGGCGACCTTTCCAACTTTTTTTCCATCTGCCAGACAGATTTCGTCTGTAACTGCAGTGGAGGCAATAATATATCTCATTTATTATCCCCTATTCTGAAACTATAAAATCATTGCATGTCATTGTTCCTTTCGAGACAATAAAACCTGCGCCGCCTTGTTCATATGTATCATCTGTAACTACTAAAATGATTTTATTGTTGATTTTAAGTTCCAGCCTGGCACCGTGGACCGAAAAAGTCATTGTATAGCCCTGATCTTCTGTATATGCATATGGAATTTCTCCAAGAATCTTTTGTTCATGATCTTTTTGCAGATAAATTGCCGCACATTTATATTGACTTAAGACCGCCCCATAATACCTCCTGTGTCCTATGCTCCTTAGCACAAGCCCGCCCGACTCATGAAGGCTATAATATATGGTTGAGGTGATGCTATAATCCTTCCATTCTTTAGAACCTATAGTCACCAGCCCAGCCTCTTCAATATGAGAAATACAATATGTCCTTTTAAAATCAGCTGCAAAGTGTGTTGCTGAGCTTGCAAATCCAGCTAACCAAAGCGGATTCGTATTCCAAATAGAAGTCATAAGCATACCCTTTTGTGCAAATTTTGTCGGGGCGCCTTTCCAATCAATGCTACGGATAATGACAGTTCCGTCGAATCTTTTTTCACTGGAAATCTCATAACCCAGTTTAAATATAGACATCCCACCGGTATCAGGAGTCTCCCAAGTAAATGTTTCTTTGCCTGATATACGTATTTTATCTCCATATATAACTTGTACTTGATCGTTACAATCATAATATAAGACGTATGGCCTTATATCAACGGCTTCAGCATTCAAAACGATTGCTTTTGTGACAATTTTCTGTGATGAATATAATGTTGGCGAAGCAACAGTCGAAAAATGATGGGCCAACTTTGAAAAGTCAATAAAAGTCTGAGCCGACACATTTGCCGTAACCCCATCCGCCACCTGCCGGCACTGAATGAACAAGCCATTACCACTGCCTTGTTCATTGGAATTAGACAAATGAACTTCAGCCTGCGGCCCATGATTAAAACCACATGGTGTAAATCCCTGCAGTGAACCCGGAAATTCAAAAGTATATCTTTCATCACTTATTTCTATTTCTTCATCCGCTAACTTTGCAGCTGCGTTAATTATCTTCTTGCTTTCCAGCACAGCATCCGTCACAACCGTACCTCCGTCAGAGGTAACAACATACATCATGTCTGCAACAGGTGTTCTAAAGTCTGCACCTGCATTGATGCCTTCCACCCCTAGACGGATGCCATTAAAGGCTCCTACATTCCCGGCATTACAATCTGTATCCCAGGCCGCCGAAGCTGCTATTTTTATGGACTTTTGAAAATCATCTCCACCCAAAATAATCGCCGCAATAACCATGGCATGGTTGGGAACGATATGGCAGCAGCCGGGAAATACATCATAGCCATATTTAGGTTCCAGATAATCACGCACCTTCCGCCAGTCCTTTTGCTTACGGCAGATATCTCGTACATCAGCAATAATATCCAGCAACTGACGGTTATTAATATATTCAGCGGCGCTATTAAGCAGCTTATCAATATCTTTCTCATTAAACGCCATAGCTTCTAGTGCAGCCAGATGACATGACGCTTCTACAGCTATCCCATCATGGCTTACACTGGCTGCCTTGCGAACTAAATCCACGGCTAAATCCGGATTATTGGGGCAGGCCATGGCAAAGGCATCAATAAATATCTGCGCCCCGATTTGCTCTGCCAGCGTCTTTCCGTTAGTATCAATTGAACCGCTCATAGGAGCCTCAATCCCATTTTTTAGATTTAAATAAGCCGTATGCTCTGTCGAACGCCCAAGTCCGCCCCACCATAAAATGGTTTTATTTTCAATGATATAGTTCAACCATGTTTCTCCGAAAGCCTTTGGCGCAAGATTTTTATCAAAATCATTATCTTCCAATGCCCTGAAGAATGCAAAAGTTCCTGATATATCATCATCAGCTACAATCAATGGAACACCTACGTCATTATGAACATAATATTTGATTTCTCCAAAGGTATCTTTAATTTTACTATAGCTAAAGCCCTCCACGGGACGTCCCAGATATACACCCAATATCTTCCCCAGGACTCCCGCATATATTTGATTTTTATATTGCTTTACACACATACAATTCCCCTCAAACCTTATTTTGGATATCTTTAATCTCAAATCCATCGGCTAGTATAGCGCCTGAATCTACTACGAATCCGGCCTGCCCGCAGCTATAAGCACTGTCATATCCTACTGCAGCCAGTATGTTGTCTACGAATAAAGTTAATCTGTCTTTGTCCGCCACGAACTCTAGTTCATAGGTTTTATCAATAGTAAAATCAACTGCTTCTCTGGCTATTTCCAACCGTTTATCATTTTCATGCCTGTAGATAATGGCATGCCCCTTTGAAAGGACGGCACCATAATACCTTCTGTGGCCTTTAGCACGAAGGACAAGCCCTGCCGCATCTTGCTGTGAAAATGTAATCGCAGATTTTACCGAATAATTAACCCAGTCTTTTGTTCCTGTGGTGACTACTCCATTAATGTCTGAATGACATATGGAAAATGTTACCGTATAGTCTGGATTAAAATGATCTGCCGATGATACAAAAGTTTTCAGCCACGACGTCGTCGTCGTCCAAGGGGTCAATGAAGGAGTCATTTCCATAGATCTACCCATCCTAAATAAAACCGGTGCGCCTGACCAATCCAATGTTTTGAGTACGATATATCCATCCACACGCTTTTTGCTCTTTAAAGCTATACCCAAACGATAGATGGCGTGACCTCCCACATCAGGCACCTTCCATTCGAAATGATTCTTACCATTAATAAGTACATATGAAGAACTATAGATGACTTGAAGCAAATCTTCTTCATTAAAATATTCAATAAAAAACTGAAAAGCAGGATTTTCATTAAAAGGTGCAAACACTTCCGCAGCTAAAATCTGGCCGCTGTATAATATGGGGGAGCAAAGAACATCAAAATAACTGGTTCCCTCTTTCCCTTTTGGCTGCAAATCAATAAAGGTATCTATACAGACCGATGCATGGACGCCTGCACCTAGCCCCGCATAAGAAATCTTGCAGCCGTATTCACCAGTAGACTCATATGCATTTTCTATACTGTCTAATACTTGCTCCTCCATATTTTTATCATAAGGCATAAACCCCTGTACCGATCCTGGGTATTCAAATGCATACCGCTCTTTCGGTAAATTTATAGACTCATTTTCTAGCTTTGCCGCCGCCTTGATAATATTTCTTGTTTCAATAGCAGCATCAGAAATACATGAACCACCGTCACTAGTAACTACATATAAACGTTCTGCTACTGCCTTTCTTAGATTTGCCCCCTTATCAATACCCTTTAGCCCCAGCCTGATACCATTGAGGCAGCCTATATTGCCTGAATTGCAATCTGTATCCCAGCCGGCACTGCAGGCAATCATGCAGGCCTGATGAAAATTATTCCCACCCATGATGAATGCCATTAACACAGTCAGATGATTCGTTATCATCGGACAGTTTCCAGGGTATTTGTCATAACCATGGTATTCGGCTATCCAATCTCTTACTTCATGCCAGCTATCTGCTTTAACACAATGCTGTCTCAGCTGGTGTACCAGCATTTTTAATGTATCATTCTTAATATACTTTAAGCCTTCATCTAATAATTTATTGATATCCTTTTCGGCAAAGGCAAGAGATTCCAACACCGCCAGGTAGACTGCCGCATCAACAGCCACGCCATCGTGGCTGACACTGGCCGCTGCCCTTGCCATTTTAGCTGTTCTCTCAGGATTTGCCGGATTTACCAGTGCCCATGCATCAATAAAAATTTCAGCGCCTACCTGCTCTGCCATACTTCTTCCGTTAAGCTTCATAGAGCCACTTTTCGGTGGCTTAATCCCATTTTTCAAACGTAGATAAGCTGTATGCTCAGTGCTTCTGGCTAATCCTCCCCACCAAAGAATTGTTTCATTTTCGATGATATAATTAAGCCAGGCATTTCCAATCGCATCAGCAGAAATATCCGGATTATATCCGTCATCCTCCAATGCCCTGAAAAAAGCAAAGGTTCCTGAAATATCATCATCGGGTACAATCAATGGCGCACCTGTTTTATGGTTTTTATAATAATAGACTTCGCCAAAAGTATCTCTGATTTTTTCGTAGCTCCAGCCCTCTATCGGACGGCCAAGGTATACTCCGATGATTTTCCCTAGTACGCCTGCATATATATCATTTTGATAGTTTTTAATGCTCATCTGCTGCCTCCTAACCTTTGATGGCTCCACTGACCATACCATCAACAAAATATTTCTGAACACACAGGAAGAAAATGATTACAGGACCTATTAATATAACTGCCGATGCCATTAACGTACCTATATTTGCTCCGTAACTTCCGTTCATCGTCAAAAAGGTCAGTAATGCCGTAAAGTTTTTCTCACCCTGTAAAAATGTTGAGGAAATAAGATATTCATTCCATGATTGTAAGCCTATTAATACACTGACAGTAATCAATCCCGGAGATACTATGGGCGCCATCACATGCCAGATAACATGAGCCGTATTGGCACCATCCATTCTTGCCGCTTCCTCCAGTTCCCTTGGCACTGCCAGGAAAAAGGTCCGCATCAAAAATACCGAGAGCGGCATGTATACGGCAGCCAGAGTCAGGCCGGCTGCCGGAATATTGCCTATCAGCCTAAGTTTCGCATAGACAAAATACAGCGGGAACAAAAACAACTGGATGGGTACTGTCATTGACATCATGAAATATAGTGAAATCCCCCCGCAACCCTTAACCCTTTTCCCCGCAAGGACATAACCGGCCAGGCAAGAACTAAACAAGACAATTAAAATTGTAGATCCAACCAGTTTAATACTGTTTACAAATCCTTTCGCAAACTTTCCGTTTATCCAGCCCTGGAGATAATTCTCCAAATGAAGCACATCCGGTAAAGAAAGCGGATTACTAACAATTTGGCTATGTTCCTTAAAGCTATTGACAACTACCAAAGCGATCGGGAAAATGCAAATCAGAACCAATAAAATTAAAACACCATAAATTATAATATTAATACTTATTTTCTTTTTTTGTGATTGCGCTACCATAACCTCCTCCTATTCCATCGTTTCCCTACGACTTAGCCTCGTATAGATTACCGATGCTATGAGACCGAAGAAGCTCATCACCAGGCCGGCCGAAGCAGCCTTTCCTACTTTCATGGAATCAAATGCCAAAGAATAAGCATATGTCCCCAGGACTTCAGAGGAATGAGCCGGCCCTCCTCCCGTTAACAGCTTAACATAGTCGAAGGAAAGGAACGAGCCTATGACAATCATTACAAACATCAGGTTTACCGTTGCTCTGATACTCGGAAAATAAATATACCGGAATAATTGCCACTCATTACAGCCATCGAGCCTTGCCGACTCCAGTTGTTCTGTCGGTGTCTGTCTTAAAGCCGCCAGATAAATAATTGTCAAATAGCTCCAATAATGCCAAATATCAACACCCGCACAGGCATAAATAGCCGACTGAATACCTGCAAGTGGATTACTTATACTAAATCCTAGGCTCCTAAAATAACCAACCATTCCATATATAGGACTAAAAATCATATTTTCCCAGATCATCGCATTAGCTATTGGCGATAATACATAGGGTATAATAAAAGCAACCTGAAAAATACTTCTCGTTTTTTTTCGGCCCAACAGCAACATAGCTACCAGCATGCCGATACAGACAGGAATTGTCAGGAACAAAAGTGCCCATGTAACATTGTTTCTGATTGCAATGAAAAATACCTTGTCAGAAAAAAGCTCAAGAAAATTTCTTATTCCAATAAAACTAATATTAGGAGATATGCCATTCCAATCTGTAAATGAAGTCACTATTGTCAATATACCAGGAACCAGTATGATTGCAAAGCTTATGAGCAGGGACGGCGCTATCAAAAAATAGTTCCAATTTATCTTAGTTTTTTTCATGTATCTATTCTCCTGGCTTTGGAATCACAGGAACCATGCCATTTTCGTAATCCGTTTTAAATTCTTTATTCAACGTTTCTAGAAAATCTTCTATCGAAAGCGTATCGTACCACACATCTTCAATATTAATAACCTGCTGCTGCGTTGCCGGAGGGAAGAAAACATTTCCGTCATATCCGAAGTTTCCGCTATTCACTACCTCGCTTATTTTTTTGACGACTTCTACATAGCTTTTTGAAAGGTATGACATATCACTAGCATCAACACTTGATAAATCTTTTAATGGCGTTCCCCAGTATCCCGGCCATGCCGCTGTCATTTCCTCCATAAACGCTGCCGTCATCATCATATCTATAATTTTAGCTGCTTCATCCTTATGTTCCGGGCTTGTATTTGCATTGATAGATAATGTACATGCTGTACCCAGTGTATATGTTTCATCAGGAACCGTTTTAGTTTCAGGGAATGGCATAAATTGTATATTTTCTTCAGTATCTCCGGTAAAGTAGGAGGCTGCCCATTGATAAGCCAGTGAGGGACCAATAAAGAACGGAGATTGTTCCGTTGCCAGCAGCTGCAAACAATCACTATAGTTCAAATTAGGATAATCATCTCCTCCAAGATATCCCTTATCCCACCATTCTTTCGTTTTTTCAATTCCAGCCTGAACGTCACTATTTGTCCATACCTTTTGATTAGTTAAGCACTCATGAATAGTTTTTGCACCTGTTATATGTGTCATGAATAGATAAACATAGTTGGCATTGACTGCTTTCCAGTCTTTATTGCCGGCAACATTACCATACAGGCCTTTCTTAATTGCCTCATCCATAATGCTTTCTAACTCTTCAATCGTCGCCGGCACTTCCCAGCCGCCTTCTTCCAGAACTTTCTTATTATAAAAGACTCCTAAAGTAGCAACGCTGTTTGTCAGGCTGTATAGCGTTCCTTCAACCATACCTGATTGATAATAAGGCTCTAGAATTCTGTCTTCCCAGCCATATTCTTCGGCATAGGCATCCATTGACTCCAGCTTTCCGGCCTCCACTAAAGGCATCACAAAGGCCGGTCCTGAACCATAGACGATATCAGGTCCCTGCCCGGCTGCCAGCGCTGTGGATATGTCAGTGTCTACCGTTGCCCTGAATTCTATCACTAATTGATATTTATCCTGAGATGCATTATAAGGCTCTGCAAGTAACTTATTCAATGCTTCCTGTGCATATGGCTCAGCCCCCCAAAACCACATTGTAATCTCCTCACGGCCTTTTAAAGATTGATCTGATCTAGCTTTAGTCTCTCCGCTCGTTGCTCCTTCTGTCGCTGTAGTGTCTTTTGTTGATGTGTCTCCCGTTGTTACGGCACAACCTGACAAAAACGAACAGAATAATACCATTGTTAGTAATGCTGCAATCCATTTCTTTTTCATCTCTTTCATCCTCTCTCCTTTTTTCATATCAGATAATATGTTCTGATAAACTTTTGATAAACAATTTCGTTTCGGAGCCATTCCAATGTAGTTAATCTGATTATATCATCTTAGCTATTTTTGTCAATCAAGCATTTTTTATCATTTATTATATCAGTTTTGTATTTTAATCGGTTAAATAAGTTGTATAAACAACATATTTCTTTTATTGTCTATTCAATTCAAAGTATTGCCTGACTATTTATTTGATAAACTTTTTGATAAACTTTATTTTGTCTGCGTTTTTTATCATATGTGCACAAAAAATCCCTGATATTTTCTACCAGAGATTTTTTGTGTACACTTGCTAATTAAGGGCAATATTTATATTTTTAACTGAACTTCGCTCTATTAATTGAGGCGCAAAATAGGTATTACGTATAAAACCTTTTTCTTCTTTTGTGATCCTTTTTATAATCATTTCACATGCTTTCTTCCCCATCGACTCCCCTGATCTTGCAATACTTGTCAATGCAGGTGTCAACCGTTCACAAATTGGAACATTGTCAAATCCTACGATTGATATATCGTCACCTATCGTCAATCCATATTCCTTAGCATATTGATAGACACCCATAGCCATTTCATCATTACATGCAAAAATCGCACGGATTCCTTGCTTCCAAAAGCAACCCGCCGCCGCATAACCTGAAGCCATCTGGTAATCTCCATAATAAATATTTTCCTGTTTAATAGATAAGTTATAAAAAACCAGCGCTTCTTTATATCCTTCGACTCGCTTCCTACTATTATACACTTCCTGCATTCCGGATATAATGCCTATATTTTTATGTCCGTTCAATATCATATGTTCTGTTGCCGTATAGGCTCCCAATTTATTATCTGTAGTAATAAAATCACAAAAAACGCGATCAATGGCACGATCCAATAATAAATATGGAATTTGGGTTTGTTTCAACGCTTTTCCCAGCTCAATATTATTGTTATGATTATTCATATCCAAAGGCGGAATCATAATGATACCATCCACTTCCACTCTTGACAAAAGGGACAGATACGCTGTGCAGTGTTCTGATGAGTTAGCCACATTGCAAATCAATGTCTTATATCCATAAACCGAAGCATAATTCTCTATTCCGCCCACGCATTGATTGATAAAGACATTATCCAAATCCGGATGAATCACGCCCAGTACCCTGTCTTCCTGAATAATTTCGATATTTTTTTTATTTTTAGGTTCATAACCGAGTTCATTAGCCGCGCTAAGTATCCTGGCTTTTGTTTCTTCTGTAATCCTGGAAGGCCTGTCATTTAAAACAAGGGAAACGCTGGCCGCAGAAACACCCGCTTTTTTGGCAATGTCTCTTATCGTAACTTTCATCCGTCTCCTATCTGCCTGCTTTAGCAAGCTTTTATGTTCTTGTAATCTACTTGTTCTTATTATAAAATCTTTTTCTAAAGAGTTCAATATGTTGTTTTACCAAATTGTTTATCATTTATTCATTATAATGTACATACCCTTTTAATAGTTTATTTTTTCAAAGCATTATGTTATAATACGTAAGTATTGAAATGCAAAGGAGTATTTCTCATGAATAATAGAAAAAAACATCATTTAGTATCTAATATTATTTTAGCCACGATTCTGGCATTTTTAATTATTTCATTTTCAGTTGTTTTTACCTTAAATTTCAGGCCACTTTATGACTTTGATATTGATTACTTAGGCATTCCTGAGTCCTCTGGATTATCTAAAGAAATAATTAAGGCGAATTACGATGCCCTTATCGATTATAATTCCATCTTTCATTCGGGCCGCCTTGAATTCCCCAGCCTCATCATGTCAGAAAGCGGGGAGGTGCATTTTATCGAAGTCAGGAATATATTTATTGCCGTACAAATTCTATTCATCATAACGCTCATATTGAGTCTGGCTGGCATTATTTATAAGCGTCGGCAAAAGGATTTCCGATATCTAAAATACACTGCTATACTGACACTGGCCATTCCTGCCGTTTTGGGTACCGTTATCGGATTAAACTGGGAGAAAAGCTTTGTTGTGTTTCATCAAATCTTTTTTAATAATGATTACTGGATATTTGATGCAATCACTGACCCGGTCATTACCATACTTCCTGATCAGTTCTTTTTTCACAGTGCTGTTATGGTTTTATTCATTGTTTTACTAGGAAGCGGACTATGCTATTTGATTTTCCGCAGGCGCAAAATTGGATAACTAATAAATCTTAAAAAGAATTCTAACCAAGGACACTGCAAATAATACAGCAAATAACACAAAAACGGTCAGCATCCCATAACCTTTTTTAGAATACAAAGCTTCAGCTTCCGTATCAATAGATCTCGTCTTTAGAATCCGTGTAATCGTTCCTAAATTCAGAACAGCAATAATTGCCATTCCAAGGAATGAAGCAATACATAAGAACCGCTGAACTATCCCCACATCATTTGTTTTCCATGCTGTTGAGCTTATATCAATAACCTTGTTATAGGTTACACAGCTTAAAACATTGTTTTCCGTGGCAACTTCTTCATAATTTTCAGCATCAACAAAGGAGGCTGTAAACCCTTCGGGATATGTAAATTGATAATTTATCCCCTTGAGCGCCTTGGCTCCGCTTAAAAAGTTCATAAAATTTATTTTATCTGAATATTCAAAAATAACTTTATTGATATCTTTTTTATTCACTTTACCGCCGCCTAATATAGAGGAGGGCTCTTCGCTATTTGATTTATCCAAAAAGGCTGTGGTTCTAGAGGTAATATCATCAGCACTGTTCCCCTTAATCGTAACAATATAATGAGTCTTATTACTCTTTTGTACTTTTTCATAAGTAATATCGTCAGTTAATTTACTTTTTATCTCTTCTTCAAGACTCTGTCCGATGATAGCTACCTGGTCACCGGTTAAGGCAAATGTAATTGTCCTGGTAATATCAATTTCATTGGTAATTACTGTACTAACATCGATTCGTTCAACATCGACGCTAAAACCAAGGCTCAATGTTATTTCATCTGCCGGACTTACATCAATATATAAGCTGCAATATTCTTCTGTATATTCATAAACATAATTTTTCATAAACTGATTTTTGCTTTCACAGCTTTCGAAAGAATATTCGGGAGCCACTCTTACAATATAAGTCATTTTTGTATTCTCAATGCTGTAATCCAGAAAATAAGAACCATCTAAAAAAAAGGAGATCTGCTTTCTTGCTTTCAGCGTATCTGATTCATCACTTTCATCAAAGACATCGAACGTTGTCTCTTCACTGTTTAAAGCAGTATTCATCTTATCGATATACTGTGCCGTATTATCAGCAGTAAATGTAAGGGTAAAGGTTTTATACTCACCTTCTTGTAATGATGTTTGTGTTCCGCCATCAGGTGTCAGGGTTTTCATGAAATCTGTAAGCCTGCTCCCCAGGGCCTGCACAACGTCAAGGCTTGCAATATAGTCTATTTTCACACTCAAAGTTCCGTCATCATTTAAAATGTTTTCTATCAGTATATTCTCAAAGGCATTGGATTCCATTGTCGAAGCTTTAATTTTATCTTCGGTTTTAATGGCTTTCCCTCCAATATCTACTGTTGTCGTCTTAAGGTTAAAAAAAGCTTCCAGGTCGATTTTTTCAGCCTCAGGAAATGTCTTAAGGATTCCGTCTTTTAACCAATATAGTAAATCCAGAGACGTAAAGTTCTCTTCAATTGCATAGCCATTTTTAAAAAAGCTATCTGCATATTCAAAATAAATCGCCGGCGTTATTGGCTCCTCTAAACCGGTATTCCCTGAAAGCACCTGGCTGACTTTATTGGAATAATCTTTGTATGAAGCAAAACTTATATTAGCATTAATTTTCACTCCATTACTTACTTCTTCCGCAAAACAGTATATGTCCTCAGGCGAATAAGTATCCAACATGCTTTCCAGCTGAATAATGTCACCATCAAAATAATTTTCAAATATTTTTTTATCAATTGTGGCCGTCATAATTCTCTGGCCTTTAAAGTTCTCATCTATTGTTAAAGTTGTTTCAACGTTTAGTGATTCCATTTTATCACAGCCGGTCAGCCCTATAATCACCAAAAAACCTATTAGCAGCAACCGGAATTTAAGACTTCTCTTCATCAGCATACTTCCTTACTTTTGCACCAAATTCGCAATCATGTTATTCATCTGTTATTGATAATTCTTAAGAATACAGTTTCGAAGAAAATCCAGGGCATAAACAACCGAATATTCTCTTATTTTCTGACGGTTGCCTCTTAAGCGGCACTCTCTTACCTCTGTTTTTCCCTCCAATGAGCAGCCTATATATACAAGGCCTACCGGCTTTTCATCACTGCCACCTCCGGGACCTGCTATTCCAGTAATAGAAATGGCAGCACCGGCACCTGATAACTTCCCTACACCGACAGCCATTTCTTCAGCAGTCTGCCTGCTTACGGCACCGTATTTTTGCAAGGTTTCAGAACGAACGCCAATAAGTTCCTGCTTAACATCATTGGAATAGGGGATAACACCTTCACTGAATATTTCCGATGCTCCTGCCACATTGACAATCCTCCCTGCAAATAGTCCTCCGGTACAAGATTCTGCTGTTGCCAGAGTTAAATGATTCTCCTTTAAAAGGTTAATCACACATTCCTCCAGGGTTACATTCTCATCTGTAGTATATATATTATGGCCAAATCTTTTTTTAAGCTCCCTGGCCACGGGTAAAATAAGTTCCTCGGCTTCGTCTTCTGAATCAGCTTTAGCAGTGATTCTCAAATGAACTTCTCCGGTTTTTGCATATGGCGCAATTGTGGGATTGGATTGGGATTCAATCAAATCCTTAATCTCGGTTTCCACAAAGCTTTCGCCCAAACCAGTAATTTTTATGGTTTTTGAATAAATGACTTCCGGTTCCAGCTGATTTAAATAGGGTGCAATATCATTTTCAAACATAGGGTATAATTCATTAGGGGGACCAGGCATTAAGATAATATGCTTATTATCCTTCGAATGAATAATCAATCCCGGAGCCGTTCCATTATGATTATCCAAAACCTTAGCACCTTCAGGAACCAAGGCCTGTTTCCAATTGTTTTTGGTAAGCGGCCTGTCTATCCCGCGATTGGAAAAATATTCTTTTATTCGGTCTTTTGTATGGGCATCCTCTTTTAAATCAAGTCCCAAAACCTTGGCGGCAACTTCTTTTGTTAAATCATCTTCTGTGGGACCTAAGCCGCCGGTCAGCATGACGATATCCGCTCTTGAAAGTGCCTGTGCTATTGCTGCCGCCAGCCGATCTTCATTATCACCAACAGACACCTGGTAGAAATTTGATAGTCCCAGTCCGGCACATTTTTCAGCCAGATACTGTGTATTTGTATTAACAATATTTCCAAGTAAAATTTCAGTTCCAACGGAAATAAATTCTACAACCATTAAATATTTCCTCCATCCAACAAAATATTTTTATTCTTATGCAAATAATCTGCCAACGACACAACTGTTAAGATAAGTGAGGCATAAATAAATACCTGCTCAATCATATATACAGTATGCCCTCCAAAATCAGGAATCATAAATATAATTGTAATCATTTGGACAGTCGTCTTTATTTTCCCCAGATATCCGGCAGCAATAACAACACCGGCTTCGGCTGCAATCAGCCGGAAACCACTGATAATAAATTCTCTTGCAATAATAATCAATACAAAGACTGCCGGAATTCTATCCATGCCAATAAAGCAAATTAATGCCGATGTCACTAAAAGCTTGTCGGCTAATGGATCCATAAACTTTCCAAAATTGGTCACCAGATTGTGCTTACGGGCAATCTTGCCATCCAGCAAATCAGTCAGGCTGGCAATCACAAATATCACTAACGCTATATAAGATGAATAAGCAATATAATCAGTTAACAAAAAGAATACAAAAAAAGGAATCATTGCGACCCGTAAAAGCGTCAGTTTATTTGGTAAATTCATCAATCATCTCTCCTATCAAATCATATTCATTGGCACCGGCTACCTTAGCACGGACGATGTCTCCTGAATTCAACTCTTTGGCATAATGAATAAAAATATACCCGTCTATCTCCGGTGCATCTTTATAGGTTCTGCCAATATAAACGTTATCCTCGGGAAGTTTACCTTCTACCAGCACCTCCACCTCTTTACCGATCATCTTCTCAGATAATTTAAATACAATCTTCTGCTGCGCCTGCATCAGTTCGTCTTTACGGCTGATTTTCAAAGTTTCATCAATCTGGTCTTCCATTAGGGCTGCAGCCGTATCTTCCTCCTGAGAATATGTAAATACACCAAGGCGGTCAAATCTGACATTTTCTATAAAAGAAATCAGCTCTTCATGGTCTTTAGTAGTCTCTCCGGGAAAACCTGTTATCAGTGTCGTTCTTAAAGCTATATCAGGAATCTCCTGTCGCAATTTATTAATAATTGATAATAATTCTTGTCGATTCGTACGCCTGCCCATTCTTTTTAAAATTGCATCTGAAGCATGTTGTATGGGTATGTCTAAGTATTTGCATATCTTAGGCTCACTTTTTATAACTTGTATCAAATCATCGGTAATTTCTTCAGGATAACAATATAGTATACGTATCCATTGTATTCCATCTAATTTGCACAAATCTTTTAGAAGTTCATGAAAGACCTTCCTGCCATATAAGTCTTTCCCATACATAGTTGTTTCCTGGGCAACGATATTTAATTCTTTAACGCCGGCCCGCTCAAGCCTTCTTGCATCTCTTAGGATATCCTCTTTAGGAAAGCTTCGGTAATTTCCTCTAATTTTAGGAATGATACAATAAGTACAATGTTTATCACAGCCTTCCGCAATCTTCAAATAACTGCTATAACCGGCCGTAGTAATCACTCTGTTTATATCTACCTTAGGCAGTTGATCTATAGCGTCAAAGTGGACGCTTTTCCCGCCCGCCAGAACCTCATCAATTGCCTCTATTATCCGGTGATAACTGGACGTACCTAAAATAGCATCGACCTCTTTAATCTCATCCAAAATCTCAGCCTGATAGCGTTGTGCCAGACAGCCAGTTACAATTAAGATTTTACAGCTGCCGGCTTTTTTTAGTTCTGCCATTTCAAGAATTGTCGTGACGCTCTCTTCTTTTGCATCATGGATAAAGCTGCATGTATTCACAACAATGACCTCAGCCATTTGCTCATCATTAGTTAATGTGTGGCCATTACGCTTAAGCAGTCCTAGCATAACTTCCGAATCTACCAGATTTTTATCACAACCTAATGAAATAAATAATATATTCATAAAAGACTCCTTAATATCATATACCAATACCCTATTCTTGTGTTAGCACACTAGTCTTGCTGTAAGTCAAGGGCTTCAAGGCAATTATTCATTAACATCGCAATGGTCATCGGACCTACGCCTCCGGGAACCGGTGTGATAGCACTGACAACATCCAATACATCAGCATAATCGACATCTCCGCAAAGCTTATTGCTTTCGTCCCTGTTTATCCCAACGTCAATAATTACAGCTCCCTCTTTTACATATTCTTTCGTAATAAACTTAGGCTTTCCAATAGCTGCTATCAAAATATCGGCCCTCTTACAGACTTGCTTTAAATCTTTCGTTTTAGAATGGCAAACAGTCACTGTCCCATTTTCTCGTAATAGTAACAAAGCCATAGGCTTTCCAACAATATTGCTTCGCCCCACAATGACACATTCCTTCCCGGTAATCTGGATATTGCTGCGTTTAAGTAATTGAATAATGCCTGCAGGCGTACAAGATATAAAACCTTTTTGGCCAATACAAAGTGCACCTACATTCTGAGGGTGAAAACCGTCCACGTCTTTTTCAGGTGAGATTGCCCTGATAACTGAGTCTTCATTAATATGTCCCGGCAAGGGTAGCTGAACTAAAATCCCATGGACATCCGCCCTTATATTTAATGATTCTACCAAGGCGACTAAGGCTTCTTCTTTTATCTCTTCCGGAAGCTCATAAGAAAGAGATTTAATGCCAATATAGGCACACGCCTTTTTCTTATTACCCACATAAACACTGGAGGCAGGATCATGACCCACCTGTATAACCGCTAACGTGATATCTTTATTGAGAACAGCTACTTTTTCTTTTAATTCATCTTTAATTAAACCTGAAATTAATTTACCATCAATTATATTTGCCATCTTGTATTCTCCTTAAAAAAGCCCTGTAATCATTCCACTCTCGTCAACATCAATATTCTCAGCCGCCGGCTTCTTAGGCAGTCCCGGCATCGTCATAATCGCTCCTGTAATTGCGACAACAAAGCCTGCACCTGCCAAAACATATACTTCCCTGATATTTATTTTAAAATTTTCCGGTCTGCCCAGCAGTGTCCCGTTATCAGATAGGGAATACTGAGTTTTCGCCATGCATACCGGAAAGTGGCCAAACCCCAAGTCTTCGATTCTCTTCAAGGTTTTTAAAACTGCTGCGCTAAAGGTTACGCCTACAGCTCCATAAATAGATCCGGCAATTGTCTCAATCTTTTCTTTTAAAGGCATAGCATCATCATATAAAAGTTCAAAATCACTTTTCTTAGTTTCAAGGGTTCTTATCACCTGCCTGGCCAGCTTTATTCCGCCTTCTCCGCCGCTTTCCCAGACTCTTGATAATGCAAAGGAACAATTTCTCGCTTCACAAAAATCTTTAATAAAGTCTAGTTCAACCTGAGTATCCGTGGTAAAAGCGTTTAAGGTGACAATGACGGGGACTTTGAATTTCTGTAGGTTTTCAATATGTTTTTCTAAATTCAAGATACCTCTTTTAAGTGCATCAAGATTTTCCGTAGTACTGGCAGCTGCCGTATTCAGCGAGGCTAAAGGAACACCACCATTATACTTTAAAGCTCTTACAGTAGCTACCAGGATCGCAGCATCCGGTTTAAGGCCGGCCTTACGGCATTTAATATTAAAAAACTTCTCTGCACCTAAATCCGCACCAAAACCAGCTTCAGTCACAACGATATCAAACATTTTCAGTGCCATCTTAGTGGCTTTTATGCTATTGCAGCCGTGGGCAATATTGGCAAAAGGACCGCCATGAATAATCGCCGGCGTATGCTCTAAGGTTTGAATCAAATTGGGTTTGATGGCATCCTTTAATAAAGCAGTCATTGCCCCTACCGCGTTCAGATCACTTGCCGTAACCGGTTGTCCCTGATAATTATAAGCCACAATGATCTTTCCAAGTTTCCCCTTCAAATCCTTAAGATCATCAGCCAGGCAAAGTATCGCCATAATCTCTGAGGCAACAGAGATAACAAAATGGTCTTCTCTCGTCACACCATCCATTTTGCCGCCCAGGCCCACCACAATATTTCTCAAAACTCGATCATTCATATCCAGACAGCGTTTCCAGACAATCTGGTTCGTATCAATTTGCAGTGCATTACCTTGCTGAATATGATTATCAAGTAATGCAGCCAGTAGATTGTTAGCGGAGGTAATTGCATGGAAATCACCTGTAAAATGAAGGTTTAAGTCCTCCATGGGCACTACCTGCGCATATCCGCCACCGGCAGCACCTCCTTTAATCCCAAAACATGGACCTAAAGACGGTTCCCGGAGGGTTATACAAGCTTTCTTTCCGATCAGGTTTAAGGCCTGTCCAAGACCGACTGTGGTCGTGGTTTTCCCCTCTCCTGCCGGTGTAGGGTTAATGGCAGTCACTAAAACCAGTTTTCCATCTTTATTATTTTTAATTTTATCCCACAGTCCATCGGCAAACTTAGCTTTATATTTTCCAAATAACTCCAGATCATCTTCTTCAATACCAAAAACCATTGCAATATCCTTAATCGGTAACATCTTCGCCTCATGTGCAATTTCAATATCACTCTTCATCGGTGGAACCTCCTTGACTTAACCTATATGCCTTCTTCAATAAAACGTTCAAATTCTTCTGCTGACATTAAAATCTTTCTGGGCTTCGTTCCCTCCTCGGGACCGACAACGCCAGCTTCACTTAACTGATCCATAATTCTCGCGGCTCTGTTAAATCCAATTTTATAAAACCGCTGGAGCATCCCGATTGAAGCTTTATCTTTTTCAATAATAAACCTGCCGGCTTCCGTGAAATAGACATCTCTGTCATTACCGTTGTCGTTACTTTCAAGTACTTTTGCAGACGTAATCTTATCAGATATTTCTTCATTATACTGGGGTGCCAGCGACTGTGCTTTTAAAAATTCCACTACGTCATTGACCTCCTTATCGGAAACAAAGGCGCCCTGAACACGCTGGGGCTTTTGGTGGCCTGCCGGATAAAAGAGCATATCACCTTTTCCCAACAGCTTTTCAGCGCCATTCATGTCAATAATGGTTCTGGAATCCACACCGGAAGATACGGAAAAAGCGATTCTTGAAGGCACATTTGCCTTAATAAGACCCGTAATAACATTGACTGAAGGTCTTTGGGTAGCGATCACCAAATGTAAACCTGCTGCTCTGGCCAATTGAGCCAGACGGCAGATAGCATCTTCAACCTCGCCGGGAGCCACCATCATTAAATCTGCCAGCTCGTCTATAATAATAACAATTTGAGGCATTTTTTTGTAGTCTTCACTTTCATATTCACACTTTTTAATTTTATCATTATATCCTTTTAAATCACGTACATTTAATTCTGCAAACTTTTTATACCTGTCTTCCATCTCGGCCACGGCCCAATTTAGCGCACCAGCTGCCTTTTTTGGCTCAGTAACAACAGGGATTAGGAGATGAGGTATCTCATTGTATATACTCAACTCGACAACCTTAGGATCAATCATTATAAGCCTGACATCTTCTGGCTTTGCTTTATAAATGATGCTCATAATCAATGTATTGATACACACCGACTTACCCGAGCCGGTTGCACCGGCTATCAATAAATGAGGCATTTTGGCAATGTCTGCGACAATTACCTGCCCTCCGATATCCCGCCCTGCGGCGAAGGCAATTTCTGATTTATGGTTTTTAAACTCTGGACTTTCAAGTAAATCCCTTAACATCACCGTCGTATTTTCTTTGTTAGGCACTTCAATCCCCACCGCAGCTTTACCTGGAATTGGCGCCTCAATACGTATATCCGCTACTGCCAAATTCAATTTAATATCATCTGCCAGAGATACAATCCTACTTACCTTTACACCTTGCTCCGGCTGTAATTCATAACGGGTCACCGATGGCCCGCAGCTGACATTGGTCACTTGAACCCGTACGCCAAAGCTATCCAGCGTACTTTGCAGTTTCATAGCGGTCTCTTTTAAATAGATATCTGATGCCATGCTGCGGCCTGAGGTTTTACCACGCCTTAAAAGTTCAATCGGAGGAAATACATATTGTTTTATTGGTTCCGTAATTTCATCTGAAGTAAGAGGTACAGCTGATTCTTTCTTCGTACTTTTTTTAGGATTATCCTCAGCCAAGTCAAAGGGGAGGTTCTCCAACTTTGCTGTATCATCAACCTCCATTGACATGGTAATATCCCTCTGGGTTTCTATCGGTATGTCAAGATCCAAGGATGCAGTATTTTTAGTTTTTAAGAAATTCGTTTCACTTAAATCCTGTGTATCCCCCTTAGTAATAGGTTTCATATGTGTTACTGTAATTTCAAAATCGTCTTGCTGCGTATTATTTGGCAGTATTTCCATTTTATCTTCTTCTGGTAGTTCAACCTTTGGTATAACGATGTTGTGATCTGCTTTTAATTTAGTCAGACGAATACGTTCTTCTTCCTCCGCTTTTTCTTTCAGTTTTAAAACTCTCCGTTCTTCTCTATTCTTTGCCGCATTTTGATATACTTCCCTGCTTTTCTTTCCAAAGCTTGTAAAAACGGCTTTTTCCGTAATAAGAATAATGCCTATCAAAAAAAGTAAAATCACTATAACATATGTGCCCGCAGTCCCAAAAAGCGGCTTAAGGCCACGGACGGCCAGTCCTCCGATAATTCCCCCTGCATTTCTGTAAGCAGCACTATCTCTATAATAATCGAGAATTTTAGAAACCCCATCTGATGGATTAGTTATCAGCTGTATAAATGCCATCACTGCAACACTTATAATAACTGCAGCAAATATTTTAAACTTAGCCACTTTATTTTGATTGTTTGATACATAAAATGCCGTACCTAAAAACAACAGATAGGGAATTAGATAGGCCATCAGGCCAAATACACCAAAAATAAAATAAGCAATCCAGTAGCCCACCCTACCGCATAAATCAAATGTACTGAGTATCATTATGATGGCAATACCCAATGCAATGAGCAGTAGTATTTCATCTCCCATTGTACTTTCAATTTTTCCGTTCTTTGCTATACCTTTTTTAACCGTACTCTTACGTCCCTGGCTTTTTGCAGATGTTTTTTTAGTTGTACTCCTTCTGCTTCCTGTCGTCTTCCTTTTATTTGTTGCTTCAGCCATTAACTCCACTCCTCTTACCTTAGATTGACAAAGTAACACACAGTTACTTTGTCAATCTAAGGTTACATACCCTCAGCCTACAAGGGTGTACACCTTTGCAGGCTGAATCGTTATACCGGCAGCATTTACTTTATGAAAAAGTAACCTATAATAGAAATTACGCCTATTCCGGCACAATAATAAGCAAAATACTGATATTTGCTCTTTTTGACAATGTTAATCATGAATCGCACACATATATAGCCAACAACGCCTGCAACAATCATTCCCATCAGATAATAGGCGATAAGTGTCCCGGTAATTTCATTTCCGCCAATATGCCTTAATTCAAACAGATTGGCTCCAACAATTGCCGGTACTGAAGCCAGGAATGAATATTTGACTGCAAAGGAACGATCTAGCCCTAAAAACAGACACGCCGCAATGGTTGAACCCGAACGGGAAATGCCGGGAAAGGTGGCAATTCCCTGTACAATGCCTAGTGCTGTGGCATCTTTATATGTAGTGGCTTTCACTTTTTTCTTGCCGCCTTCCTTACCATCCATAAGTAATAAAATAATTGCCGTAATTACTAATCCAATACCAGGCATGATTAATGTTTTGGCGGCCATCTCCGTAAGTGAGCTAAAGGCAAACCCTATAATAGCCGTTGGCACAGAGGTTACAATAATTAACGCAGCAAACTTTCTATAGGCATTAATGATCAGCCGCTTATAGGGTTTGTCCTCTCTCTTGACCTTATTTATTATAAAAACATACCCATTGTAAAAAACTGTACCAATCAAACCGATACCATGAATGACGAGATTCTTTACATCCTTCCAAAATACAAGACACACTGCAGTTAATGTTCCTAAGTGCAGCAGTGTCTCAAATAAAATACCGGTATCCGTATTCACCTTAAATAACTGCTGTAATATTGCCAGATGGCCTGAACTACTTACGGGCAGGAATTCTGTCAAGCCCTGTACCAGACCTAATATGAGCGCCTTAAACAAATCCATACATGTTCTCCTTCTATTGCGTTTTAAGATACAATATTTCTCTTTTGTGTTTTATAAAACTTATCCTAATATATTACTACATATCTCCATCTTTGTCAAAATCAGTTTGCCGCTTTTCGATCATCTTATTTAATTTATCAAGCGCCTGTTTTATACCTCCAACTTCATCGATAATTCCCACTTTAACAGCCTCTTTTCCATCTAAAATAGTTCCTACATCCTTTGCCAGCTTACTAGTATCCAACATTAATTCTTTCAAACGGTTCTTTTCAATTTTGGAATTTCTGATTATAAAGTTTAATATTCTCTCTTGAATCCGTTCAAAGTATTCATAGGTTTGTATAACACCGATAACCATGCCACTCATCCTGACGGGATGAATAATCATCGTTCCACTTGGTACAATAAATGAATAATCAGAAGATACCGCCAATGGTACGCCAATCGAATGACTGCCGCCAAGCACCAAAGATACCGTCGGCTTACTTAAGGAAGAAATCATCTCGGCGATGGCAAGCCCTGCTTCAACGTCTCCTCCAACTGTATTAAGAAGTATCAGCACTCCATCAATATCACTGCTGTCCTCCACTGATGCTAATTGTGGCAATACATGTTCGTATTTTGTTGTCTTTGACTGGGAAGACAGCGTTTCATGCCCTTCAACTTCACCTATAATCGTCATTAAATGAATCTTGTGTTTCTTATCATTTTTATCTAAAGTTACCTCTCCTGATTCTTTAATACGCTCACCTTTAATTCCCTCTGCTTCCTTACTTGTCTTCTCTTTTTCGACATCTTTATTCTCGTCCATTATATACTCCTTTAATTTACATTGATACCATTTAGTATGCAAAATTAAAGAAAAATTATAAACTTATAGATATTATTCTATTTTTTACCACAGGCTTAATCATAGGGCAGCAAAACTTTTAACTGTCCAGTATATATACATTACGTTAAATTTTCAACAAGAAACTTTCAAAAAAACTGGCACTTTGCGTATTGATAATCCAAAAACTGTGTGTTAAGATTATGCCTAAAGACCTATAAAAAGGAGAGATATGTATGGCCAATAACAAACTTGAAACTATAGTTATGAATAATCTTGATGCCGAAACATTTATGAAGGCAGTTGATGAATGTAAAGGTAATGTTTACTTAGTTACTGAAGAAGGGGATCGTTTGAATCTCAAAAGTAAATTTTGCCAGTTAATCGGACTGGTTAATATTATTCAGGGCGGTCATTTAAAAGATGCTGTCATTTCCTGTGATAATCTGGAGGATGAATCTAAATTATTCAAATTAAACCTTTATGGAAGTAAAGATAATCAATAATCAAAAGAATTCTCGTTAAAACTACGGGAATTCTTTTAATCTATCACTTATGAAAGAGTGGTCCTCTCTTAGCCTTCAATTATTTTTACATAAAAATAACGCTTCCTCGGACCGTCAAATTCACAAAAATATAAGTCCTGCCAGATTCCCAAAATAATTTTTCCTTCCTCCAAAATTAACGTCTGTGATGCACCCATAGCTGATGATTTCATATGAGCATGGGAATTACCTTCAAAATGCCGGTATCTACTGTCTCTGGTGGGAAAGATTTTCTCATAACCATATATTAAGTCCCTTTGGACATCATTATCAGCATTTTCATTAATTGTAATTCCCGCTGTGGTATGGGGACAAAATACGGTAATAATACCATTCATTATATCGCCGCCTCCCTTTTTATTTTAAATTCAAAGTTCTATACATGTCCAAGCACTCATATAATTTAATATCATAATTAATAAGGAGTGAGCCTATGATATTACCAGATAAAATCCAGCCTTACTTAAAGTTTTATATTATGCGTACGCTATATCTATCTTATTTAAATTTAAAAATGTCTAAAAAGCAATCTCACGGACGCTACACACTTTATTATTTTAAAGGCTGGAGACTACTGGGCATTAACTGTGCTTAGATCTCCTCGATATGCTTTAAGCCTTCTAACGAACTAAGCTTCTTAATAACCTTGGAATGGTCACATCGTTCCCGGTTGACCAACATTAAAACTACAAAAATTCCCGATTCTTTAGGCACTTTGCTTTTTGTCAGTTCTATGTCCCTGACCTGGATATCAATAGATTGACAATAATCCATAAATTCATCAAAATTTTGTATCGTTTCAAACGATACATATATATGCATATATTTAGAATTACCAATAACCCAGTTGTCAAGCTTCTGAAAGGCAGTCATAATGAGAAATACTATAAAGCCGACAATAATGGCACCTTCATAGAAACCAATACCGATGGCCAGACCAACGCAAGCGGCCGTCCATAACCCAGCTGCTGTCGTCAATCCTTTCACCTGATTTCTTCTTGTCACAATAATCGTACCTGCACCTAAAAAACCTATCCCGCTAATAACCTGTGCCCCAAGCCTGGCAGGATCACTGCCCCCATATATATCAATAATATACTGATTTGTCATCATAACCATCGCTGCCCCAAGACAGACCAGCATATAGGTCCTAAATCCTGCCGGATGCCGTTTTCTTCCCCGTTCTAAGCCAAGGACTCCGCCGATGACTAACGATAATGCTATTCTTACTGTAATTGATATAATGTTTAAATCACTTAGTATCTCTATCAGAATCACCCCTCCCGGCAAGATTTCTCTGTTTATATTTTAAAATTTGAATAGCGTCATAGACTTCCAAATCATCCTCCCCGGCTAACGACTCTAAATGATGACGGAATTCATGTCTTAGCGTTTTACGCATCTTATCCTTTAGTTTGTCTTCCCAAATATGTCCATGTACCCGCATAAATGAACCGTAATATATGATGATATATCTTCCCATGGCACGGCTGTTATGATATTCACCCAAAATATATAATTCATCTCCCTTACTTTCAGGATGTATTTTCTTTATTTCCTGCAGCAGGATGCCACCATTTAACTCACGAAACAACTCTTCCGGTAATTCTTCAATGAGTTCATCAAGGATTTCCCTAAATCTTTCTATAGTAATAATAGCTCCTCCTCTATCTTCAAATTATTTATAATTTATTATATCCATATTAACAGACATTGACTCTATTTTCAACGTATTCTATCGTTCATGATAATGATACTCAATTTACTTCATATGTTATATTCTTAACAACTGCTGAATTGTATGTGTTTAAGTACATTGATTAGTTCCTCTTCTCTTGATTTGAGTACTTTTTTATGTTATTCTACCCTTGTTTGATATTTTTTTATCAATCTTCATACAAAAACATAACTGAGGAGGTTTAAATTTTGGAAAGTAATGAACAAATAAAAATTGATCGTATACTTGATGATTACAACTATGATCCTACTTCTGTTATTGCAATTATGCAGGAGATTCAAAAGGATTACCGTTATCTGCCGGAAGAAATTCTCTGCTATATTGCAAAGCAGCTAAAAATGAGCGAGGCTAAAGTATATGGCGTTGCGACATTTTATGAAAATTTCTCATTGGATCCAAAAGGAAAATATTTAATAAAAATATGTGATGGGACTGCCTGTCATGTACGTAAGTCCATCCCAATACTAGAGGAATTCCGTAAGCAATTAAAACTTTCTGAAGAGAAACCAACGACAGAGGATATGCTATTTACTGTTGAAACAGTCTCATGTCTGGGAGCCTGTGGCCTGGCACCGGTCTGTACAGTTAATGATAAAGTTTATCCTGCTATGACTCCGGCAAAGGCGCGGGATCTCATTAATGATTTAAAGGAGGCAAAAGCTCATGCGAATCAATAATCGTGAGGAATTAGAATTAAGACGTAAAGAGTTTAAAGCTTCTTTAGACAGTCAATCCAAACAGATTCTCATCTGTGCAGGTACCGGCTGTGTGGCCGGCGGCTCCTTAAATATCTATGAAAAACTCAAGCAATTAATGAAAGACAGGGATATCCCATGTTCAGTCGTATTGGAAAAGGAACCGCATGGAACCATCGGATTAAAGAAAAGCGGCTGTCACGGTTTTTGTGAAATGGGCCCACTTCTTAGAATCGAGCCTATGGGCTGGCTGTACATAAAAGTAAATGTTGATGATTGTGATGAAATCATTGAGAAAAGTATTCTTGGAAATGAAGTTATAGATAGATTAGTATATAAAGATAAGGACTCCAGAGCTTACCAAAAACAAGATGATATTCCATTTTATAAGCAGCAGACCCGTGTGGCGCTGGAACATTGTGGTCATATTAATGCGGAGTCTATTAAAGAATATATTGCAACCGGAGGCTACAGTGCTGTCGCCAAAGCCCTTTTCGATATGACACCAGAACAGATTGTGGAAGAAGTCCAGGAATCTGCTCTCCGTGGCCGGGGCGGCGGGGGGTTCCCTGCCGGACGAAAGTGGGGGCAAGTCCTTCGTCAGACTGAAGAAACCAAATATGTGGTTTGTAACGGCGATGAAGGCGACCCGGGAGCTTTTATGGATCGAAGTATGATGGAAGGGGATCCCCACCGGGTCATCGAAGGTATGCTGATTGCTGGTATTGCTACAAAAGCCCATCATGGATATATTTATGTCCGTGCCGAATACCCCCTGGCCGTATCCCGCCTTCAAATTGCCATTGAAAAAGCAACCAAAAGAGGCCTGTTAGGAAATAACATACTAGGCTCGGGATTTGATTTTGATTTAAAAATCAGCCAGGGCGCCGGTGCTTTTGTCTGCGGTGAAGGCAGTGCACTTACTTCTTCTATTGAAGGTAATCGGGGCATGCCAAGAGTTAAGCCCCCAAGGACCGTAGAAAAAGGGCTTTTTGAAAAACCGACAGTATTAAATAATGTCGAAACGTTCTGTAATGTTCCTCCAATTATTAACAATGGAGCCAACTGGTATAAAACCATGGGGCTTGAAAATAATCATGGTACGAAGGCTTTCGCCCTAACCGGTAATGTGAATAATACCGGACTTATTGAGGTTCCAATGGGTACTAGTGTAAGAAAAGTTATTTTTGATATCGGCGGCGGCGTTAAAGGCGGTGAATTTAAAGCCGTTCAGATTGGTGGTCCCTCCAGTGGCTGCCTATGTCTGAATAACAGTGAAAAACATCTGGATATGCCCCTGGATTTTGATTCTTTAAAGAAGGTGGGAGCCATGATTGGCAGCGGCGGTCTTGTGGTTATGAATGATAAAAGCTGCATGGTTGAAGTCGCCAGATTCTTTATGGACTTTACTCAAAACGAATCCTGTGGAAAGTGCATACCTTGCCGTGAAGGTACGAGACGTATGTTAGAGCTTTTAACTGACATTGTCGAAGGCCGGGGGACAATGGAACACATTGATTTACTGGAAGACCTTGCAGATACGATTTCTGAAACTTCTCTTTGTGGTCTTGGAAAAACAGCTGCTTCACCGGTCGTCAGTACTTTAAAGTATTTCAGGGATGAATACATTGCCCATGTGGTAGATAAGAATTGCCCTGCCGGTGAATGTAAAGCCTTATTATCTATTACTATTGATCCAGAATTATGTAAAGGCTGCAGCAAATGTGCCCGTATGTGTCCTGTTGATGCAATCGACGGCGAAATTAAAAAGCCATTTGTAATTGACCAGTCAAAATGTATCAAATGTGGCACATGTCTTGACGGCTGTAAATTTAATGCTATCAAACGGGCTTAACGTGAAAGGATGATAAAATAATGGCAAAATATATGATTATTGATGGAAATCCGATTGAATTTACAGATGAAAATAATATTCTTGCTCTGGTACGTAAAGCAGGCATCGAACTTCCAACCTTCTGCTACTACTCAGATTTATCCATTTATGGGGCTTGCCGTATGTGCGTCGTTGAAGACGAATGGGGCGGGATTATTGCTTCCTGCTCCACGCCTCCCAGAGATAAAATGGAAGTGAAAACTAATACGCCAAAGCTCCATAAACACCGTAAGATGATTTTAGAGCTTCTGCTGGCTGCTCACTGTAGAGATTGCACTGTTTGTGAGAAAAACGGTAAATGCCGCCTTCAGGAACTTGCCAGCCGTTTTGGCCTGAAAGATGTTCGTTTCCCAAGCTCTGCTGAAAATGCAGTTATTGACGATTCCTCAACATCAATTTTAAGAAATCCGGGAAAATGTATTCTCTGCGGCGACTGTGTTCGTATGTGTAATGAAGTACAAAATGTCGGCGCAATTGATTTTGCATTCCGAGGCGCTAAAATGCTTGTGTCACCAGCATTCAACAGAAAAATGTGCGAAACAGATTGTGTTAACTGCGGACAATGCGCTGCCGTCTGTCCTACCGGTGCAATTACTGTAAAAACCGACTTAAAACCTGTATGGAAAGCAATTTATAATAAAAACAAACGTGTTGTTGCTCAAATAGCACCCGCCGTTCGTGTAGCCCTTGGCGAAGAATTCGGTCTGACTCCCGGTGAAAATGCTATTGGAAAGATTGTCGCTGCACTACGCCGTCTTGGCTTTGATGCAATTTTTGACACCTCCGTCGGCGCAGATTTGACGATTATGGAAGAAGTGAAGGAATTAGTCAAGAAACTAGAATCGGGAAAAGGTACTTATCCTCTGTTTACTTCATGTTGTCCTGCGTGGATTCGCTATGCCGAAACCAAACATCCCGAACTGCTGCCTTATATATCTACCTGTAAATCTCCTATGGAAATGTTCGGTGCAGTTATTAAAGAACATTTTAAAGGCAGTGATAAAAATGAAGGCGTTGAAACAATTTCAGTGGCTATCATGCCATGTACAGCTAAAAAGTACGAAGCTTCACGGGAAGAATTTATTAGAAATGGTACATCTGATGTAGATTACGTACTTACGACCACTGAAGTGATCAAGATGATTAAAGAAATCGGAATCCGCTTCGATAAACTTGAGCCAGAAGCTCCCGATATGCCCTTTTCTCTTTATTCCGGAGCCGGCGTTATATTTGCCGCTACAGGCGGTGTTGCTGAAGCAGCCATACGCCGTGTCGTTGATGATAAAAGTCCAAAGGCTTTACGGGAAATCGAATATCTTGGGCTGAGGGGTATGAACAATACTAAGGTATGCGAACTTCCCTTTGGTGATGAGACCATACGTATTGCCGTAGTCAGCGGCCTATCTAATGCCGAAGCTCTCATCGAAAAAATAGAGAGTGGTGAAGAATATTTCGATTTTGTAGAGGTGATGGCATGCCCCGGCGGCTGTGTGTCCGGCGCCGGCCAGCCTTTTGCCAGAAGCGGTGAAAAGAAGCAGCGCGCCGAAGGCATTTATGCTTCCGACAAGAGCTCTCAAATCAAGCGCAGCGAAGAGAATCCACTGATGATGTCCTTATACAATGGATTATTAAAACGCCGCACCCATGAGTTATTACACGTTTACTATGGATCACAGGATTAAGAAGGGAGAAGCTATGGAGATTAAAGTATGTATCGGGAGTGCCTGCCATATAAAAGGCTCTTATAATGTTATCACAGAATTGCAGAATATTTTAGAAGAAGACGAAATCAACGGTGATAAAATTGAACTTAGCTCCGCATTTTGCCTACAAAACTGTCAAAATGGCGTTTCTGTACAAATTGATGATGAACCGGAAATTTACAGTGTTACACCTAAGACAGTCAAAGATTTTTATAATAATGTTGTAATTCTCAAATTATAGGTGACAAAATTTTCCCCTTTTCATACTATATATTATTGCATTAATAATATGATAAGGAGAAGTTATATGCATCTTAATGAATTTGCCGCTATTTATCCGGAGTTATATGTTATGTTACGGGCGGAAGTCAGGTATATGATATCTGAAAACAAAATGAATGGGAAAGAATCCTTAAATGACTGGGAAGATATGGTAGATGATATTGTCATGAGTTTTGTTGAAAATAATATTGATGACTACGATATGGAAGAAATGCCTGTCCAGCAGCAGATAGGCCCTTTTGATGGATTCAGAGACAGAGATAGAGACAGAGATAGAGACAGAGATAGGGACAGAGATAGGGACAGGGATAGGAACAGGGACAGGGATAGAGACAGGGATAGAGACAGGCGCCGCCGTCGCCGCCGTCGTTTCCGTGACTTTGACATTAGAGACATCGTCAGATCTATATTCTTAAGAGAGTTATTTGACCACGACCGTGATTAATATCTTAACTTAATAAAAATAAAGCAGGCAGCTATTACGGCTCACCTGCTTTATCTTTCATTTTATCTTTTCAATAAAACCTTATCTTCATATTCCTTAATTTCATCATACCACTTTTCCTGCACCAAAACATCATTCAGCTCACAGAAATAATTCCAAACCGCTCCGAAGGGGTAGGTTTTTAATTCTTCTTGAAGCATGAGCAACTTTGTCATTTCCCCCTGATCTTGAAGTTCTTTAAGTAGTTTGTTTGGTGTTAACAGAGCATATAACAGTGCCTTTTGCATATTTCTCATACCGATTACCCAGGCACAGATTCTGTTAATACTGGCATCGAAGAAATCAAGTGCCAGAAGCACACGGCCTATAGCATTATTCCTGATAATTTCTTTAGCAATTTCTTTTGTTTCATCATCAAAGAGAACCACATGGTCGCTGTCCCAACGTACCGGTCTGGTGACATGAAGGGCTATTTTATCATTGAAGAGAAGCATTGAAGAGATTTTATCTGATACAACTTCCGTAGGATGGTAGTGGCCATTATCCATCAAACTGATGATCCCATTTTTAGCCGCATAATTTAGTGTAAACTCACTTGAGCCAACTGTATAAGATTCCATGCCTATACCAAAAACTTTGGACTCCAGGCATACAAGCACCTTGTCCTTATCATAATCAATAGAAAGTATTTCATCTAGTGATTTTTTAAATCTGGCTCTTGGTCCCAGTCGATCCGCAGGTATATCTTTCAAGCCATCAGGTATCCATATATTCATAGCACAAGGGCTCCCAGTCTCCTCTGCTAAATACTGAGAAATGCGTATACATGCTTTTCCATGTTCTACCCAAAAGCTGCGGATAGATTCATCTGGACTTGACAGGGTAAAAGGCTCGGCCTTTTCATGGGAGAAAAATGTTGGGTTAAAATCAATGCCCAAACCTCTTTCCCTGGCAAACTCTACCCATTTGGCGAAGTGCTTTGGTTCAATCTTATCCCTGTCAACATGCTGTCCTTCTTCAAAGATAGCATAGCTTGCATGGAGATTGATTTTATGGGTTCCGGGAATCAGGCTTAAAGCTTTATCAATATCAGCCATAAGCTCCTGAGGGGTTCTGGACTTTCCGGGATAATTCCCCGTGGTCTGGATACCTCCGCTTAGCGGTCCATCATGATCAAAACCGGTAACATCATCGCCCTGCCAACAATGCATCGATATTGGGATATTTTTCAAAATCTCCAATGCCTCATCTGTATTGACGCCTAATGCACCATATACTTCTTTAGCTGATTGATAAAGTTCTTTCACTGTCATTTTAATTTCTCCTTTAATTATATTTTTTCACTTCAAAAGAATCATAAATACAGGCTCTTACTTCTGCCAAAGAATTAAATTCTCCTGCTTTTACCATCTGTGCGGCTATGTTTCCTATTGCTGTTGCTTCTCCTGGACCTGCATAAACTGTTTTCATCGTTTTCTCTGCTGTCAATTGATTTAAATACCCGGCATTGGAACCTCCTCCAACAATATGGATACTGTCAAATTTTTTCCCAGAGAGGCTTTCAATTTCTGCTACGGTTTCCCCATAGCTTTCAGCCAGGCTCTGGTAAATAACAGATGCAATCTGTCCTGGTGTCTCAGGGACTGCCTGTCGTGTCTGTGCACAGTAATTTTGGATGGCTCCTGTCATATTCTCTGGCGCAAGGAAAATCTCATCGTTGACATTAACTCTGGATGAAAATGACCTATTTTCCTCAGCCATTTCACATAACCTGGCAAAGGTATATTTGGGGCTCAGCTCATTACGGACAGATTGTATCATCCATAGCCCCATAATATTTTTTAAATACCGATATCGATAATCATAACCTCCTTCATTGGTAAAATTCTTTTCCATACTTTCCACACTGCATATAGCTGTCTTATTCTCTATTCCCATTAACGACCACGTGCCTGAGCTTATATATAAACTTTCATCTGTTTTCGCCGGCACTGACATAACTGCCGATGCCGTATCATGCGTCGCCGGCAGCACAACCTCACAGGTGTAGCCAATTTCCTCACTGATTTCTTTAGATAAAGAACCAATCTGTGTTCCCGGCATACTAAGAGGGAGAAACATGCTTTTCTTATAACCAAGTAATTCAATCAATTCCATATCCCACTGAAAGGTCAGAGGATTGACTAATTGGCTGGAGGTTGCATTAGTATACTCTGATACTTTATTTCCCGTCAGCAAGAAATGAAAATAATCAGGAAGCATCAACAACGTTTCGGCCTTTGACATATTCTCAGGCTCCTGCTCTTTAACTGCCATAAGCTGGTAAACCGTATTGAATATCTGTTTCTGAATACCCGTTCTCGAATATAGATCCTTCATTGGTATTATTTGATACACGGCCTTATCCATGTCTTTGGTTCGTCCATCCCGGTATGCATATGTATTTCCCAATATTTGATTGTCTTTGTCTAATAAAACATAGTCTACCGCCCATGTGTCGATGCCAGCACTGACAGGTATTTTTCCTATCTCCTTACACCGTTTAAGTCCTTTTTTAATTTCCGTAAACAAGGCAGCCAGATTCCAGCATAGATGACCGTCTTTTCTGATCATACCGTTTTCAAATCGGTGGACTTCTTCCAATGTAATCTTTCCCTCCTGGACACTTCCTAATATATGACGCCCGCTTGATGCTCCTATATCAATAGCCAGGTAATAACTATCCATGAATATCTCCTTCCTTCCGATTATCTTTTTTTATATTATATCGTATAACTATCACTGGGTTTAGAACTTTGTTTGTATATTTTACCGTCCTTATTTGCAATTCTCATAGACAGCTCCCCGGTAAAATGATATAATTGACACGGAAAATGATGTCAGAGGGGGACTTTTAAAAGATGACCAAGGAATTATTAAATAATCTCCGCAGAATTTCCGACGAAGAACAGACCATCCTGGATGGGCAAAAAAATGTTCAGAAGGATATCTACGCCGAAGGAAAGGAATTTATTATTGACAGTAAGAAAATGCTGGCAAAAGGAAAACTCATCGACATTCGTTCTCATACACGTTTTATCCATTTCCCCAGACATAAACACAATTATATTGAAATCATATACATGTGCAGCGGCTCCACGACTCATATTATTAATGATTCTGCTACTGTTATTCTTAAAACAGGAGATTTATTATTCTTAAATCAAAATGCAACTCAGGAAATAATGCCGGCCTCAGAAGATGATATTGCTGTCAACTTTATTGTTTTACCCGAATTTTTTGATCATACTTTTTCAATGATTAAGGATGAGAATGTATTATGGGATTTTCTCACCGGAGCCTTAAAGCACTCGAAAAGTATGGTCGATTATATTCATTTCCAGGTCAATAATATCCTTCCTGTCCAAAATCTCATCGAGAATATGATTTGGTCTATTGTCTACAAACAGCCAAATCGGCGGAATATTAATCAAACAACAATGGGGCTTTTATTTTTACAATTATTAAACCATACAGATAAAATCAATCAAAATGATCCTTCCCAATATGCACAGAACATCGTCTTTACAGTGCTCAAGTATATTGAAGAACATTATAAAAATGCCACCTTACAGGAAATATCAGAAATTCTTCATCAGCCTCCTTACTCTCTTTCAAAATTAATCAAAAAACACTCTGGCCAGACTTTTAAAAATTTACTGCAAACAAAAAGACTGAATCAATCAGCCTTTTTACTCACTACAACAAATCTCGCCGTAGAAAATATTATATCACTGGTGGGTTATGATAATACCAGCTACTTTCATAAAATATTTAAAGAGCATTATGGTACGACGCCTAAATGCTACCGCCAGATGAATGATTAAGAGCAGCCCCAAACCGGAATGCGGTTGAAGCCTCCTTCTATATTCTGATACCACCGTAAACAAATCAAATAACTATATTCATTAAAGGTGCGTGCTGCTGACAACCGTAAACATCGGTGTCCAGCGGCGAACCTGATGATATTTGCCGTGCTACAGTTACCTTTATTCCCAATGCACTGTCGAAATAGACAATATCCGATACATCAGAAATGGGCAGTCCATAAAGCTTAGATATGATATCCTTTGTTATAACATTCCTCGACTTAATATTGTAATATATCTCCTGATCGTCAAATAGTACATCTAATGTAATTGAGAAAGGTCCGCTGTTTTTTGAACGTAAAACTACGGCAGCTTGATAAAGTGTACATTTATTATTTTCCATTATATTATCCTCACTTCTCTCGGAAAAAAGTTTTCACCATCCGGTACTTCCATCAAATGATAAACAGAGAATTCATACACCGCTCCATAGCTTACATCACTGGGGGCAAACGGAAAAGCAAGATTGCCAGCTGTTGATTTCCGGCCCTCATATCCAAAATGTAAAAGAGTGGATCTTGTAGTCGCACATATGGCATCTGCCATTTCCTGACTACCTGCCAAAACATCAATAATGACGCCTACTTCATGAGGCTTACCATTTTCCGGCTCCAATTTACCCATCACGCCGTTGATTCCATAATTAATAAATCGAATCGTATATTCATCATACTCACTATAATAGGCAGCAACCTGACATCTTGCAGTTTCCTGTATGCTTTCTATTTGGGAAATCATCAGAGGATCACGTACGCCTGCCACAACAAAAGTGCGGTAAGCCACTTGCATTGCTCCCTCAAGCTTAATACAGTATACTTCGGCAGGTATAATTTGGCTTCCGGTTACAAATACCGAATTCTCAGTTTTCTTCCGGAAGGAACAATTCTCAAGATTTAAAATATAACCCGGTCCATGAAGAAGGTAAGGATGATCCTTTTCATAAAAAGTATGGGCCGCTACCGATAAAGGCGTACACTTACGGGAAGACGACAATGGAGAAACCAAAAAACCATCCTCATATAAAGTTCCCAATATACAATCTTTAGTGGTTCCCGGTACTGCGCATAAAGCTGCACACTCCAGGATTTTCCCCATATGATATCCATATGCCAGATCAAAGCCATAAAAAGCAGCAACTGCTGCAAAAGGAGATGGATCATAGGCACGTCCGCAAATAATAATATCGGCCTTATCCTCCAGAGCTTTTAAAATAGGTTCATGCCCCATCTGAGCCACTATGCGGGTAGTTTTCTCAAAGCGCTCCCGTGTTAATTCAGGAATTGATTTTCCTAAAGGTTGTACACTTCCAGCCTCTATCCCCTTCTTCACTGCAGTTTTGGGGATATCCGCCCATATGATAGCGATTTTCACATTTTTAAAACCGCTCTCTTTAATGACGTCTTTGACAATATCATAGGTCCACTCCACATGGACTTTTGAACCACTGCCACCGGCAGAACCGATAATTACCGGGATTTTTTCCTTGAGCCCACAGGTTATCATCGGAGTTAAATCCTTTTTACATGCCTGTTTACTGACTATCGCAACACCCGCTCCCAGCTTATGGGGACCGGCATCTGTACTGCCGGCATCCACCACAATAGCGTCCGGGTGCTGCCTCATTCCCTTCATAAATGAATCTAAGGGATATCCATACCCTAAAATGCCGCAAGGAGCTAAAATTTTAATAGATGTCATAATTCTTTCACCTTCAAGTCCCCAAAGGCTGTCCGCCCCAATGACATGGAACCACAGCCATACATACCGTAACTAAAGCTATCATCAACTGCAGTCAATAGTTTTACACCATCAATCTCCAAGGTTAACTGATTTCCTTTCGCTTTAACGGTTAGCTCATATTCCCTGCCAAATTGCCACAAAAAATCAATTTCTGCTAATGTATGATAGCCTTTATCATTCTTATAAATAGCTGCTTTTCCTTCACTTGTAAATCCACCGCCATATCCCCACAGGGTACCTTTCGACCGAATCAACAGCAGATGGCTAAATCCTGTCAGTGGAGTCACTTTGCCACTCACCTGATAATCAATGGCATAATAGTTTCCGGTATAGGCAAACGCCGGCTCACAACGCATTGAAATCAGATGGCCATCTTCAATATTCCAGGCGCCATGATCCAGGGAAAACGGTGTTACGGTCCCAAACTCCCCTCGTTGTTTAGATATATCTATAGTATACTCAGCTTTTCCACTGACGTAAAAGTTATCCATGTAAACACAGCCCAGTGTTATTGCCCGCACCGTTGAGTATCCTTCAAGGATAATGCCTACTTCATCAATTATATCTCCATATGTATCCGGAATGGTATATTCTATATCAATCCATTGATTCTTTTCTAATTTTATATAGCCTCCCAGAATATCTATTTTACTGCCGCATGTGTGGATATACGGGACTGCTCCCGGCGTTTCCCAACCTTCAAACTGGTCAAGATAAAGCCTTGTCCTGAAAATCTGCCCACTGTATACCTTAGGTGAAAAGACTGGGCTATATCTTTCATCCGAAAAATCTTCTCGTGTATAAAAAGGTTTATAAAATACCTTGCACTGATCACCGCGGGACATTCGATCTATCAAAATCTCCAAACAGCCGGACTTCAAATCAGTAGGACTGATGCTATGCTTAATTTGACAAAAAAATCGATCTGATAAACGTATCCCATGGGTAGAACCCGGCAGCGCAAAATCAAAGTGAATCTCTCCGGGCTTAAAGCTTTCTACAAGTACCTCAGGCGCATTTTCCCCTGACAGCTTATAGCCTTGTAATGCCAATTCTTTGGCATATGTGGGTATATCCAGAATATTTAGATAACCGGATATGCCTGAAAGTACCAGAAAATCATTGATTGGCTCACGATATTTTGGCGGAATTCCTTCCAAACCGCAGGCAACACCCATTACCGTTCCAACGTTACCTGCATTACAGTCAGTATCCCAGCCACACATCGTTGCAATTTCCACTGTACGGGCAAAATCTCCGCCGCCATAAAGCAGTGAAAGAATGCAGACGCCCGCATTGGGGATAATATGGCAGACCCCTGGATATTTATCATATCCCCATTCATTTTCCAGCATATGCCGGCAGGCCCGCCAATCATCAGGATGATTATGATAGAACTCCATAACCGCATGAGAAACCCGCGCATAAATAGAATTCTTAGGAATCTGGGATAAGCCGGTTTGTACCAGCCCTAGCGGATTCTTTTCTTCAAAAGCAGCAGCAATGGCGGCACAGAAAAAACGTGCGCCATTAATTCCTTCACCGTCATGACTGACACTAGCCGCTATTTCACCGTATTTTGCAGCTTGTTCAGGCTTGCATGGATTAACAAGTCCCCAGGTGTCAATAAAAATCTGCCCACCAATCTGTTCAGCAAGGATTTTACCATTCTGTTTGATGGAACCAGACTGTGGCGCAGGAATACCTGCTTTTAAATTTAAAAAAGCAGTGTGCTCAGTACTCCGTCCATATCCCCCCCACCAAAACATACCCACTCCTTCACGGGTATAATTAAGCCAGGCATCAGCCACATCTCCCGGTGTTAACTCTCTGTCCGGATTTTTGTCATATAGCGAGCGTAGAAAGTATACTGGGCCATTGGCATCGTCATCGGCCGCAAAGTTGATGTATGCCTTGACATATTCAGTAATATCACCATAAGTATTTTTGATGCGCTGATAAGTCCAGATTGTCGGCTCGACCGGTGCGCCGAGCCTGATTCCAATATTCATGCCTAAGAAACCAGCATAAACTTTTTGTAAATAATCTTTTAACATAGTCATTCTCCTATAGTAATGCCTGTTAGTTTTTGAGCCATTTCATAGATATCCAGACCTTTAGTAAAACTAAGGCAAGTGCCAGTCGGATAACGGGTTTTTTCCTTCCAGTAATCCGGTATTGCATTCGCGCCATATTTAGCACCTAGAATTGCTCCAGCCACCGCACCGATGGTATCAGCATCCCTTGCAAAATTACCTGCCAGTATTACCCCACTGCGAAAGGTTGCGTTCTCCATCTTCAGGCAGGCGAAAGATGCAGGTATAGCTTCAGCCGCAGCCGCCCAGGATGAAGTACGCAGCAAATCGTGCAGAGGCATCCAGATATCCATAATCCGTCCTTCCTTTTCATTGACCAAATCAAGAGCTTTATTCATTGCGTAATATAACCAGCTGTTTTTGGGAATAAAGGAAATGGCTGTATCAATAATTTCATCAATAGCTGCATCTGTCATAGCCACAGATACGGCAGCGGCAACGGCCTGCGCTCCCCATATGCCCTCCCGATAGTGGCTTACACAGGCATCTGCTTCTGCCATCCGCACTGCTTTTTCAGGATCACCCGGACAAATCATACCTATTGGGGCAATACGCATAGCCGCACCATCACTAAAACCAAAAGCGTTATATTTTCCGGAATAAGGTGGTAATACCCCCCTCCGCAAATTGTTGCAGGCTTCAGTTTCACTGGCTCCGCCGCGTTTTAAATCATCCTCACAGGCCACATGCTCCATCCATGCCTTGACAACACAATCTATTGTCAGCTCACCATGACATTGTATCAGTGTATGAGCAGTCAAAAGGGCAAACTCTGTATCATCTGTACTCCATGAGGCGCCAGGATTAAAATCGGTAGTAAATCCATAATTTACTCTGTTTTCTTGATTCCGGGCAGCATCACCCAGAGAATCACCTATTGCAAGCCCGACAAGGGCTCCATAAATTTTATCCAGTAAAAGCTTTGGATTATCTGTCAATTCGTTATGCGTATTCAAAGTATGTTACATCCTTTCTTTTTACATTATTAACAACGGGTTAGTTTAAAACCTCCTGGAAATAGTCACTGAAAGCGTCACCGCCGGCTTCATTGAATTTCTCTACAAATTCATCAAATGTAGATATATCCGCTTTGCCTGTAACAATGTTGGTGGCATATTCCTCATACAATGACGTCATAGCGTCATACATGGCTGTCATATCTTCGGGAATCAGTATGTTGGTATCTGCATAGTAAAAATCCATCACCTGATCAATAGAACTTTGTGCCGCATCAGAAAGAATGGGCTCAGCAAGAGGGATTTCCGGATTCAGATTTAACGGCGTCGGGAATATACGTGCCCACCATGAAGCAAAATCATCTGTAAATACAAGCTGATTATCCTGGATTTCGTAATGAATTCCTTCTATGCCTACTTTATCCAGTAAACGTCCTTCAGGACTTGCCATAAACTCCAGAACTGCAAAAGCCGCCTCCTTAACGTCACTATCTGCATGAATGGCATAACCACGTGATTCCTTAGTATTATCAACAGAAAGATAGGATTGTGATACACCGCTTGCAGGTGGCAATACCGTGAGGCTTGCGCTCTCATCATTAAGTGAGGTCATTTTTGTGTTATAAACTTGTATAACATCACCAGCAGTTCCTGAGATTACCCCAACCTTTCCATCGTAAAAGTTCTGTTCCATAACATCCCATGTATTTGTGACATAAGAAGGCTCTAAAAGACCATCCGCATATAGTTTCGCGTAAAATTCTAACTTATCTTTCTCTGCCTGGCTTGCCATACTATATATCCATTTACCATCTTCCTGTACTATAGTACCAGTCACACCAAATGCATGATTAAATATACTGTCCAGTCTTGCTATAGAGCCATCGGTGGTGAATGCATATTCCACAAGCCCGCTGTCTACCATTTCTTTAAAAAAAGTATAGTAATTATCAACAGATGGCTCCTCGATTAAAGCATCGTAGGAGTCCAATTGTTCAGCAAAATCCGAACGAATAACAGGTGTTTTTACATTTGGGGTCGAAGGATAAAGTAAGTAAGGGTAATTCTCTAATCTTTCTTCATTATATTCTTCCAGCATTACTTTAACATGCGTAGAATTTTCAATATATGATGTCAAATCTTCCAGCAGGCCTTCATCAGCTATTGTTTCATCACCACCCTGGAAATAAATGATATCCGGCTTAAGTTCACCACTGCGCAGGGAGAGTGCCAAAGCAGTTGAATAGTCCGAAGCCGGGGGCTCAAGCAGGACAAGATCTATATACTGACCATGGGCTGCCATCTTTTTTTCGATTTCATTAAATAGAGCCTGTGTGTCTTCATCATCAGAAAAGATATCCTTAAGTATTATAGATACTTCAACTGGGTCGTCGGCACTGCCTATGCCCGTCCAACCGTCATTGTCAGCATTATTGTTATCATTAACAGTGCCGACCTCACTTCCCGATGGCTGCTCCTTTGAGCCATTGTCTGATTTCCCTCCAGAACTACAGCCAGACAACAAGACCACCAACATCAGACATGCCATAAGTAATGCCAGATATTTTCTTAATTTCTTCATCTTAAAATTCCTCCTTAAAAAATAGTTTTTTTTATCCTTTAACCCCGCCGGTTAAAACACCTTTTTGATAGTATGTTAACACCAGAGGATAAATGAGCAAAAGCGGTGCCACAGCAATGACTATAGTAGCGTATTGTAGTGCGGTATAATCAACTTGTGCCAATTCATTATAATTCATGATATTCTGCTGCCCAATAAGATTGGCTGTATCACCTTCGACAACGAACTTTCTTAATATGACTTGAAGAGTGGACTTATTAATTGATGAAACATACAGTCCTGAGCGAAGATATTCATTCCAGCGCAATACGGTATAAAACATGGTGATAGTCACGACTCCCGCCTTAGCCAACGGCGCAACAATGGAAAATAAAATACGCAGATGCCCTGCGCCATCCATATAGGCCGCTTCAATCAGCGCCTGGGGAACCTCGTTAAAATAACGCATCATGATAACCAGATAATAAACATTTACAGCACTAACTAAAATTATTGCCCAAAGGCTTCCCATCAGCCCAACTTCCTTGACAACCAGATATTCTGCAACCAGACCTGGATCAAACAACATCATAATAATGAGAAATGCCATGATTAGTCTTTTCCCCACAAGACCTGGCCTAGTCAAAGCATAAGCGGCCATGGAGGTCATAACCACATTTAATATCGCACCTGCTATCGTCACAAATACAGAGTTTAAAAATGCAGGTATAACGTAGGCATTACTCAATACAATCTTATAATTGATTGTATTAAACACCTCCGGCCATAATTGCAAGCCGGACATACCGGCAGAGACGGAAGGATCGGAAAATGACCGGGCCACCATGTTAAGTACAGGAGTCAGTATGGTGATCGTGAATGCTATCATTATTAGGCTCAGAAGAACTTGTCCGATACTTATCTTCTTAAACTTCTTAATCTTCCTCATGTTACCACACTCCTTCTCCAGTCGTCTTCTTTGATACCACATGGGTTCCGAATACAAGCACTACACCGACAATTCCTTTGAGGAGACTGACTGCAATAGACAGGGAATATTGTCCATTCTCCAATCCAAGTCTATAAATATATGTATCTAAAATATCAATGACACTGTTGACTGCCGAATTAGCAAAGTTAAACACCTGATCAAAGCCGGCAGATATAAAAAATCCCAAATTCATAATAAAAGCGGTGGTTATCGGTGCAAGCAGTGCCGGCAGTGTAATATACCTCATAAGCTGCCAGCGCTTTGCACCATCTATTGCTGCTGATTCATACAATGATTGATCAATGTTTAATATAGCAACAAAAAATATAATTGAATCCCAGCCCAGACTACGCCAGCCTTCCGAGAAAAACAGCACCCAGCGTATTGCTCCCTTCTCTGTCATAAAATCAACTGCATTTCCGCCAAACATCTGAATAACCGCATTCACCGCACCATTATCAGTATCAAGAAACGCAATCCATATGCCGGCAATAACAACCCACGAAAAAAAGTGGGGAAGATAAGAAATCACTTGTACGTACTTACGTATTTTGCTGCTCCGGATTTCATTCAACAGCAACGCAAAGAGAACAAAAAACGGAAAAAGTAATATGAACTTCATAAAACTTATAATCAGCGTATTTCGCAATATCTGCCAAATCTGAGGTGTTCCAAAAATCATCTTAAAGTATTTCAAGCCTACCCATTCCCATGGCTCCCGGGAACTGTATTGAAAAAAGGCAAGGCGCATATTCAGTATGGGCCATAAACGAAAAACAATGAAATAAATGAGACAGGGTGCAAGCATCAGATAAATAATCCAGTTTTTCTTAATCTGATGTAGTGAACACCGAATTTTAGTTAATTTTTTAGACACAAGCTTAACCTCCTTAATCAAATAACCCAATATGATTTTTATAGCTTTGCATAATTCTCCTTTTAGTAACCGGTTTCTTAACAATAAACAACTTTATGTCAGTAGATATAATTGATCATTATTCTTTAATTTAATACATTTTACCTCATATTTAAGTAACCGGTTTAGTTAAAAAATTTTATTATAGATGCTTTTATTCCCCGTTCAAGCAAACTACCTAGGACGTGTGGTTTCACGAACGACCAGCTGAGGCTCTACCGTAATATGGCACAGGTCACCTATATCACCGCTAATCACCTGAAGCAGCATCTCCACAGCCCGCCTTGCCATACTATCATGAGGTTTATGTATAGTTGTCAGCTGAGGCCTAATCATTTGAGACAAAACAATATCATCGTATCCCACTACTTCCACTTCTTCAGGCACCTTTCTTTTATAAGCAGTCAGTGCATTCACAACCCCTACAGCAATCAAATCACTGCCTGCAAATATGGCAGATATCGGTCTTTTTTGTTGAATAAGATTTTCTACAGTATTAAAACCATATTCAAAAGAAAAATCTCCGGTAAACATGTGATTCTCGGAAAATCCTCTTCCGTCTTCTGTCATGGCCGTTATAAAGCCTTCCCGTTTCTGCATTACACCAGAATAATCAGGTGCACCATCAATATAATATATATGCGCATTGCCTCCTTCCAGTAAATGACGGGCTGCTATCTGTGCTCCCGTAAAATTATTCCCCGATATGCTGGCCTGGCTATAATCAGTATCAAAAGTACGGCCGATAGCCACAAGCGGAATATTGTACTTATGATAACCGGATAAAAATTTTTTATTAGAAACGCCGGAACAAAGGATAACCCCCTCAACCCTCATGTCAACCATAGACATTAACAATTCTGCTTCTTTTTGCGGATCGGAATCGGAATTAGCAAGTATCATTGAATAACCATTCTCTTCAAGCGAATCACAGACCCCTTTGATAATTGAAGGATAAAATAAGTTTGACGCGTCAGGAATGATAAGGCCTACCATTCGCGAATGTGAAGTCGCTATGCTCCGGGCTATGGAACTAGGACGATAGTTGAACTGCTTGATTTTGTCCTGTATCAGCTTCCTTGTTTCAGCACCAACCCCCTCTGATTTATTATTAACAACTCTTGATACAGTTGCCTTGGACACATTGCACATTTCAGCTATATCTGCTATTGTATATATTCTTGATTTATTCATTCATGTTCACACCTTTGAGTAACCGGTTTCGTTATGCATTTTGTTGTAAATTACGCTTATTATAACACATTACTTTTATCGATACAATATATATTTCAAATGATGGCCTCCTGGACGATGCGCTCTGTACGGGTGTCGACCGAACTTGTTGCTTCATCTAATATCAACAGAGGGGCATTTTGGATCATGGCACGGGCAATGGTAACAAGCTGTTTTTGTCCCGTCGACAGTACCCTATTACATTTTACCGTTCAAGTTTCTGCTTTGAATATGAGCATACTAATTGATATTATTCGTCAGACCGTATATAATTATAGATAAAAAGGTCGAAAGGACGGTGAAAATAAATGAAACGAATTTTTATTTCCCACCAGTTAAAAACTCCGCTTGCTGCCCTTAATATCTATAATGGCATTATGCAAGAAGAAGCAAAGAGTTTACCAACAATCAAAGAGTTTACTGTTCTTTCAGAGCAGGAGCTTGACAGAATAGAAATACTGGTGCAAAACCTCTTGAAAATTACTAAACTCGATGCCGGAACAATTGTGATTGAGAAAGCTGAAGAAAATGTATCTGAAATGATGGGTCGTATAGAAAGGCACTTTTCATTTCGTGCCAAGCAGGAGGAAGATAGGCGATAAAATACGGGTAGGCAATGATGAACTTGAAATTGCAGGTATGCTAAAATTTGACCCTTTCAGCAGTGACGGCAGCACGAACGGAAGAATAACGCTCATTACTTCTGGAGAAACCTTTGCACGTCTGACGGGCGTAACCGATTATTCTCTTGTTATGATACAGACAGCAAATGACACAACAGGCGAAGAAGTGGAAGCAATCCGTAATGTAACCGGTGAAGAATACACGTTTAGTGACGAGCGCGACCAGCGCACTACCAGCACTTATATGGCATTTTTGTTCTGTGTATATGGATTTTTAGCAATCATTACTTTGGTTACGGTGTTAAATATAATGAACAGTATTTCTATGAGTGTATCTGCAAGAATAGAGCAATACGGAACAATGCGTGCAGTTGGTATGGACGAACTTAGGCATGCTGTACATATTTGGGCTAGCCATCGAACCAGCGATTTGGTACAATAGTGGTAAAAAGCAACTGCATTCCCCAAGAGAAACTTTGTTCGAGACCTATTGACTGTCCCCTGCAGGGGAGGGTTTAAACTTGTTATAGGAGGTAATTGAGATGTACACCATTAGTGAATTTTCAAAGATAACCAATCTATCTGTAAAAGCCCTCCGCTACTATGATGAACAGGGCCTTCTAAAACCAGCTAAGAGAGGCGACAACGAATACAGGATGTATAGCGAGGAGAATTATGCCATAGCAAGGCGTATTAAATTCCTACGTGAACTTTCATTTTCAATAGCTGAAATACGTGACGTACTAGAGCACTGTACAGCCGAAGAGGATCTGCAATTCTTTCTGGCTGAAAAAAAAGAAAAAATTGCGGAACAAATATCCAAAGAGAAAAATCTGATGGATGAAATCTCAAAGCACCTCCAGCAAACTAAAAACATGGAGGAAGCAATAATGAATTATGAATTTGAGACAAAAGAGATCGCGGCCACAAAGGTCGCAAGCGTGCGGTTTAAAGGCTCATTCAAGGAAATCGGCTCTGCCATGAGCACGCTGTTTTCCGAAGTAAAAGGAAAGGCGGCTGGACCAGCGCTTTGTGTCTATCACAGTGAAGATTACGACGAAAACAGCGAAATTGAAGCCTGCGTTCCGGTGAAAGCTGCGATTCGGGCTAAAAAGACATCGGTATGCGCCCTACCTGCTGTAAAGGCTCTCTGTACAACGCATGTGGGTAGCTACGACGAACTGCACATTGCCTATAAAGCGATTATGGACTACGCTAAGAGCAATGGGATGAAGATGTTGCTGCCCTGGCGAGAAGTGTATATTAAAGGGCCTGGGCTGGCTTTCAAAGGAAATCCTAGCAAATATGTTACCGAGATACAAATTCCATACAGTGATGAATAGAAAGGTGGTATCGAAATGTCTAACGAGAAAAACAAAGACTTTAATGCAATGCTTTCGTCGGTAAAGGATATGCCTAGGGTAGATATCGTGACCGATGAAGATGTAATTAAACGTTATGGTGGGTCCCGCATGTTCTTTGCTCCCCCGCTATACTACAACGAAGTGATGAAAAGAGTCCCCGAAGGGAAGGTCGTCACGATTAAGGAGATTAGGAGTTATCTGTCGAAAAACAACGATGCGGATTTTACCGAACCTATGACGGCTGGGGCATTTATCGGTATGGTGGCATGGGCTAGTGAACAACGAGCGGAAGACAAAGTCCCCTACTGGCGTACTCTGAAAGCAAACGGCGAAATTAACCCCAAATTCCCGGGAGGCATTGAAAAACAGAAGCAATTGCTTGCAGCAGAAGGGCACACGTTTATCACCAAAGGTCGCAAACATATTCGCTACTTTGTTGCTGACTTTGAGAATAAACTTGCTGATATAACTTAATAAGCAAAATATCTAGGCGGTTATTGGACCGTGCTAAAATCAGTGGCTCTTCGGCTTTCTGCACCTATGTTGCAAAATTCCAATGTTCTAGCTATATTTGGGGGTCTACCACCCCCAAACCCCTGGTAAAATCTACTTTCCGACTATATTTTTTTATCATTTGCATCATTTTGGCCACGAAACCGTAATTGTCGTCCCATTATCTTTTTTGCTTTGCAATGATATTTTACCACCGTAAATACTGACTATGTGCTTCACGATAGACAAACCTAAACCTGTGCCGCCGATTTTTTTATCCCTGCCATAATCCACCCTGTAAAAGCGTTCAAATATCCTCGCTTGATATTCGGGTGGGATTCCTATTCCAGTATCTTGTACGGTTAAAATAACATTATTACCTTTCGCTTTCAAAGAAACATCTACTGCCCCGTTCGGTTTATTATACTTAACAGCGTTTTCAATCAGATTAACGCAAAGCTCATATATCTGCCGTTTGTCAGCACGATACAGAATATCATCCAAATCTGTGTTGATTTCAATAGCGGTATTGTCCTTAATCGGTAAAACGGCGCTTACGGCTTCTATGATAACCTCACCGATATTAACATCTGTGAATTCCTTACGTTCGCCATTTGATTCAAGTTTTGAAATTGTTAGAATATCGCCGATCAGCTCCGACATCCTTTTTGCTTCCGTTTCAATCCGACTCATTATTTCGGTTTTTTCTTGATCGCTTTTTACCATGCCTTTATTAAGCATTTCAGAAAAACCGATGATTGAAGTAATCGGGGTTTTCAATTCATGTGAAGCATTGGAAAAGAAGTCGCGCTTTTGCTGTTCAAGCTGTTTTTCAGATGTCATATCTACAATCAAAATAGTTGCGCCTAACTCATTCTCTGCCGTTTTTGACGGCGAAATATATACATTGGTGATTAAACCGTCTTTCAATTCCATGTCAAATGCGGTAGACTGTTCATTTAGGGTAGCGGATTGCAAAGCGTTTCCAATTGTTTGATTGCGGGTGAGGTTATATATATTTTCGATCTTGGTATCGTTGCCCACCGAGAAAAAATCCCGTGCGCTGTTGTTGCATAGCAAGATATTCTTTTTGCTATCTACAAGGACAAATCCCTCTGCCATATTTGAAAGGATATAATCAACCTTTTCACGTTCGTCTTGCAGCTTTATATTGGATTCGGTTATCCTTTGTAAAAGCTCATGCAAAGTTTTCATCATTTTATCAATTTCGTAATAAGGAGATTTGTATTCCGCGAGCTTATCATATTCATGCACCGATAACGCGTCAACCATTTTTTCAAGGGGTTTCGTGACTGTTTTTGTAAATTTGCCCGCCAAAAATAATGACAGAATAAGCGTAACAAATATTGCAGTAAGAATTGCCGGAAGCTGTACCACCAGATTATAAAACAAGCCCGAATAACTGTGCGCGAGCCTCAATATATTACCGTTGTCGGTTTTGATAGCCGCATACATGAATTTTTCGCCCAAAGTCGAGCTGGCTCTCATGGCAATATAGACGCCGCCCGCTTTTGCGTATTTCACTTCTTCGCGCTCGGCGTGGTTTTCCATTTCGGTGGCATCCACTTCCGAATCCACCAGCACAGACCCGTCCGGAGCGATAATTGTAATACGGTTATTTCCCGCCGCCTTAGACAATGCGTAAACATCAGAATCATGCTTGTAATTTTCCGCCGCCGATAACGTGAGCTTTGTCAGCCAATCCTTTGTTTGATTTTGTGTGTTCACGGCGTAAATCATCGCGGAAATTAAACTGCAAATCAAAACCGCTACAAAGGTTAAGGCTATTAACCTGTAATAAATCGCTTTTTTCATAAGCTATTCTCCAATAAATCTATAGCCGACATTCCGAACAGTTTTGATGTACTTCGGATTTTCCGCATCGTCGCCGAGCTTTTGCCTTAAAGTGCGGATATGAATATCAAGGGTGCGGGATTCGCCCACAAAATCATATCCCCAAATTGCGTTTAACAGTTCTTCGCGGGGAACAATCCTGTCACGCTCCCGAATCAGCATACACAGCAATTCATATTCCTTAAAGGTCAAATCAAGCGGTTTTTTATTTTGCGTTACCTCGCGGGTGTTGTTATTTATGTACAAGTCGGATATTTCTATATTTTCTACGGGTTGCGATCCGTTTTTGCCAACACGGCGGAATATAGAGCGAATACGCGCCCCAAGCTCCATCACGCCAAACGGCTTTGCTATGTAATCATCTGCGCCGCAATCAAGCCCTGTAACCTTGTCAAGCTCCGTATCTTTTGCCGTGAGCATAATAATAGGCAGATTTTTTATTTTCGGATTATTCCTTAATTGTTTCGTTGCTTCAAGACCGCTCATTCCCTGAAGCATAATATCAAAAATAATCATATCCGGCACGGCTTCATTAACAGCCGCCAGCGCGTCCTCCGCGTTGTCAAAAGCGGCAACCTCATAAGAAAAAGAAGTCAATGCCATTTTAACCATTTCGCGGATATTTTCATCATCCTCAACAATAAAAATAGTTTTGCTCATATAAATGCTCCCATAGAACGCTGTCGCGTTTTAAAAATTCAAAGTATTTTTGTGTTCAGCCTGTAAACCGTCGGGGTTGCTTTTAGAATATCAATGTGTTTTTATGTTCGCCGGTTTGGGAAAAATATACCCATTCACAGATGTTGACGGCATGATCGGCGATACGTTCAAGATACTTTGCAATCAACAAAAAGTCAATGGCGTTATCCATGTTTTGCGGTTGGTTCTTGAAAATTTCAGCAAGCTCCTGCTTGATAAGGTTGAAATACTCGTCAACTTCGTCGTCTTTTTCCTCTGTGCTTCTCGCAAGCGCAAGGTCATAGTTGACGTAAGCCGTAACCGCGTTATCCACCATTTTAATTGCGGCGGTGGCCATTTGCGGAATGTGGCTTGAATCAGCAAAAGCGTTTTTATCAGCGATACGCATGGTAAGCTCCGCAATATCCACGGCATGGTCGCCGATACGCTCCATATCGGTAATGATTTTTAATGCTGTTGTGATTTTTCTTAAATCGGAAGCGATAGGCTGTTCACGGGCAATCAGCCACAGGCATTTAGATTCTATCTTCTTTTCCATTTCGTCCACGGTTTTATCATTTTCGATAATGGTTTTGCAAAGCTCAATATTGTTGTCCCTAAACGCTTTGATTGAATCCTCAATAGCTCTTTCAACAAAACTGCCCATTTCTATAATTTCAATGTGAAGTTGTTTGAGTTCGTTTTCAAAATTCGCGCGGCCCATAATGATTCCTCCTTGTAATTCTAGCATTTTTTAGCCGAAACGTCCAGTTATATAATCTTCTGTACGTTTGTCTTTCGGACTTGAAAAGATGGTTTCCGTCCTATTATTTTCGATTAGTTCACCTAATAGGAAAAACGCAGTGTAATCAGAGATACGCGCCGCCTGTTGCATATTGTGGGTGACGATTACAATGCTGTATTTCTTTTTAAGCTCCGCGACAAGCTCCTCTATCTTTGTTGTGGATATAGGGTCAAGTGCGCTTGTCGGTTCGTCCATCAATAATATTTCCGGCTGTGTCGCTAAAGCCCGCGCAATGCAAAGCCGCTGTTGCTGACCGCCCGAAAGACTTAATGCCGGCTTTTTCAATCTGTCTTTGACTTCATCCCAAATAGCGGCGTCCTTTAAGCTCTTTTCAACGATTCCGTCAAGCTCGATACGCTTCTTAACACCGTGCATACGGGGACCGTAGGCAATATTGTCATATATACTCATGGGGAACGGATTGGGCGATTGAAACACCATACCGATTTTCTTTCGTAAAATGGTTACATCAACACCCCTGCCATAAACATCCTCATCGTCGAGGAACACGTCACCCGTGATTTTCACCCCGGCAACCGTATCATTCATGCGGTTAAGCGTTTTTAGATAGGTGGATTTCCCACACCCGGACGGCCCGATAAGGGCGGTAACATTATGGCTTAATACATCCATGCCGACGCTTTTCAAGGCATGGACATCACCATAAAACAAATCCAGATTTTTTGTATGTATCTTAACTTCATTCATTTTTCATTTAACCTCCCTGCGATAAAGCGTGTAAGCAGATTTAACAAAATCACAATAATAATCAACACCGCCGCAATTCCAAACGCTGTTTCGTTATCGCCCCGTGAATAGGCATAGGTATACAGCGCAACCGAAAGTGAAGAACCGGAGCCGGATAACTGCTCCAAAACATTCCCCCGGGGCATATTTTGGGACAGCCCTCCGGCTACCAGCAACAAAGCCGCGCTCTCACTCACCATTCGCCCAATTGACAATATAATCCCTGTCAATATTCCTTTCAGCGACGACGGTAATAAAATCGTTCTAACCAAATACCACTTTGTAGACCCCATGCCGAGCGCACCCTCGCGGTAAGAATTCGGCACGGCTTTTAACGCTTCCTGTGTTGTCCGTATCATAATCGGTAACACCATGATGGTGAGGGTAAGTATTCCGGCAATTAACGAAACTTTTAACCCCCACAAAACGCAAAACACCACATAGCCGAATACGCCGTAAAGGATTGACGGTATGCCCGAAAGTGTTTCCGTTGCAAATTCAATAATGCGGACAAAGCGTTTACTTTTAGCGTACTCATTTAAGTAAATCGCGCCGCCTACGCCTATCGGCACACAAATAATAAGCGCGAACAGGATAATATAGAGTGTGTTGATTATGCTTGGAAAAATACCGATTGTCTGCTTGATTGGGTTGGGCGCGGTAGACATGAAAGACCATGTAACCGCCGGAAGCCCTTTTTTTAAAATAACCAATATAAAATATACGACCAAAGCAAGAACGCAAGCGGACAGCAGATAAATAATAAAGTAAAACAGCTTTTCAAAAGGCCGCTTTTTTCTGTCAGTGATTTTTCTGTTGTTTGAAAGGCCCTGCCGTGCAGATTTGTTCTCAACCACACACATCACCGCCTTTTTTCAAAACCTTGTTGAGTATGATGTTGATTATCATAATGAAAACAAAGAGTACAAGCCCGATTCCGTACAAGGCTTTCCGGTGTAATCCGCTTGAATACGCCCATTCAATGGGGATGGAAGCTGTCAGCAATCGCGCAGGCTTCAAAAATTCCGGCATAATTGCGGCGTTTCCGGCGACCATTATGACCGCCATTGCTTCACCAATTGCGCGTCCGACGCCTAAAACCATGCCGGCGACAATACCGCTTTTTGCGGCGGGAACAGTAATTTTGAAAATGCTTTGCAGCTTTGTTGAGCCGAGGGCAAGGGACGCGTCCTCATATTGTTTTGGTACGGCTCTAATTGCCGTTTCAGATACGCTGATAATGGTCGGCAAAATCATAATTATCAATATGATTATCGCCGCAAGCAGACTACCGCTTGTCGGAAGCCCCGCCGCTGTTTGCAGTTTGAACACAAGCGGAACAATTAAGATAGCTCCTAATAATCCATAAACTACTGACGGAATACCGGCAAGTAAATCAATTAACATTCGGAGCGCCGTCGAGAGTTTTCCGGGGGTCAGCTTCGCAAGAAACACCGAAACCACAACGCCCAACGGTAAAGCTATCAATATTGCGGAAAATGTTGCGATAACTGATGAGAGTATCATAGGAGCTATGCCAAACTCTGAATTTTCGGGATTCCACACCTGCCCGAATAGTAACTTAAACATCCCGATTTTTTGAATTGCAGGCCAGCCGGATATAATCATATAAACGGTCATGCAGATAACACAAATAACCGCGGCAAGACCGCAGATTAAAAAGATGATATTCATTATTTTTTCAACTGCGGTTTTAGATTTATTGTTGCCGACAATAGAAATACTTTGTTTCATACACATCTCCATGTTTTGATTAGTAGATTGCGGTGAAAGTAAATTCCACTGCAATCTATTAATCATCTTTTATTTTATCGGGAGCAGTTTGTTATCCTTAACGATTTGTTGTCCTGCGTCGCTCATTACAAAATCCACGAAAGCCTGTGCCGCCGAGGAGAGCGTTGCGCCTGTCTTTGTCAACAAGTAAAATTCTCTTTTGAGTTTATATGTACCGTCTTTGAGCTTATCGGTTGATATTTCGATACCCTCATATTTTACGGTATTTACCTTTGAGGTATCTACATCCGAAAAGGACATATATCCGATTGCGTTTGGATTTGACGAAACTTGCGTTTGAATCGCGCCCGTATTATCGGCGACACTTGCGGAAGCAATAATGTTACTGCCGCCTTTTTCAAGCCCGATAATTTCCGCGAATGCGTCCCTTGTGCCGGAGCCGCTTTCTCTTGTTATGACTGTTATAGCCGCGTTATTTCCTCCGACCTCGTTCCAATTTGTTATAACTCCTGTGTAAATGCCATTCAACTGTTCTTTGGTAAGGTTGCTGGCACCGTTACTTTTATTGACGACAATCGCAATACCGTCAATGGCATAAGCGGTTGCGTCAAGCCCATCCTCTGAACCATCTGTTTTCAATTCACGGCTGGAATGTCCGATTTCATATAAGCCGGATATGGTATTTTTAATTCCGTCGCCTGACCCGTTCGGCTCGTAATCAATTTTTACATTGCTGTTGTCATCTTGGAACTGATAGATAAGTGCGTTCATAACCTTTTCGACCGAAGTCGAACCGCCTGTTTTCACATTGCCGCTTAGATTAGCGGTTCCGCCGGAAGTGTTGCTGTTCGTGTTTTCTCCGGTATTGCTGCACCCGGTGAAAAGTGTTGCTGCTATCAAGACAGCCATAAGTAAACCAGTAATTTTTTTCATAACTCAAAAACTCCTTTTTGTTTTGTACGCCTTTGATTATACGCTGTGATTTCAAATAGCAAAAGCAAAGTAACGTATAGTTTAGTTAAAGTTTGTGTAAAGTGAAAAAGGAGGTAATCAACTTTCATCACAATCGCTCGTTATAATCTTGCTAATAAATTGTTAGGGTAGCACTGTTATACACACTTGAATATAATAAAAAGGGTGAATTATTTAGATAAACGAGGGCTTTATAATGGAATCAATGATTATGGTAGAACCAGGCGTTAGGGTATATGTGAATGATATTAATCCACCGGGCAATAAAACAATTATTTTTCTTCATGGTTGGCCCGCCAATTACAGATTATTTGAATATCAATATAATATTCTGCCACATATGGGATATCGCCTGATAGGCATTGACACGAGAGGATTCGGTAATTCAGATAAGCCCTGGAGTGGCTACAGTTACGACCATTTAGCAGATGACATTTTACAGGTTATCAAAGCATTGAATTTACATGATGTTACGCTGTTAGGACACTCCACAGCCGGAGCGGTTGCTGTCCGGTATATAGCGCGCCATAACGGTTTTGGGGTCTCAAAACTTGTGCTTTGTGCCGCCGCTGCACCCAGCCTTATCCAGCGTCCGAATTTTCCTTATGGACAGAAAGCAAAGGACATTGAAAAAAACTTTATTCAGGCAGCATATAAAGATCGCGCCAAAATGTTAGAAGACTTCGGCAAAATATTTTTCTTTAAGCCGATAACGCCTCCCTTCTCCGATTGGCTCTTCCAAATGGGATTACAGGCGTCGAGTTATGCAACGATCGCTATATCTAAAGATTGGATTACAGAAGAATTATTTAATGATCTTCCAAAGATATTTGTTCCTACTTTGATTATGCACGGTATTCATGACCAAGTTGTTCCGTATCAGTTGGGTGTTGTACAAAATCAGGGAATAATAGGCTCAAAATTAATTACATTTGAAAACAGCGGTCACGGATTATTCTATGATGAGATGGATAAATTCAATAGGAAATTGGCGCAATTTGTAGGATAATCTTTTTGAATAATACCCTCTTCGCTAAGTCAAACCCGCTGCGTTCGTAATAATCTCTAATAATTAGTAAATATATCCAAGCATCTAAAGATATCTGGCTTGTTAATAACATTCTAATAAAGAATGGTCCCACCCTTACCAATAAAATATGAAAGCCCACAAGAGGGAAAACCTCTTGTGGGTAGAGTCTTTGGCGGAGAGTTAGGGATTTGAATCTAGGCACCCGTAAAGGTGCACTTGTTTTTGAGTTCCTTCGATTAATTGTCTTTGCTGTTTTAATTACGGCTGTTATTAACGTTCTCTTTAAGCGAATAACTCTAAAAGAACATAAGCAAATCGGCATTTGTAAAGCGCTCGGCTTAACCAGAGCACAAGTGACATTGATCTATGTCATGCAGGCTGCTTTGGTTGCCATAATAGGGGTGGCTTTAGGCGGCGTTTTCACCATGTTGATGACCAACCCTGTTATTTCTGCTATGTCGTTTATGTTTATAATTCCCACGATGGGCTTTGATTTCTATCCTGTCATTTGGGGAATAGTTCTCATGAGTTGGTATCAACCAGATCGAAGAAAGCATGACATCCATAAACGTACTGATTTATCTGATGATAGGGTGCGCCTTGCTGTTGGGTGTGGCCGTTTTATATTCGGTTGGTTTGATTAATCTATCAACAAGAGAGTTTGAATACTTGTTTATGGGTGTTATGGGGTATTCAACCGGCAATATTATGAAGGCCCATCTGAAAGGAACTGTGATTCAGATGCTGTTCGGGCTGCCAATTGGTTTTGTTCTCGGAAATGTTGTGCTTAATAGCATTAAAGCTGAATTTTCCAACGATAGTATGTTTCTTTATCCTGCCGTTTTCATAGAAAGCTATTTATTAGCGACAATGGGCATTATTATCATAACCGCCCTCAATGCCTTACTGACAGCAAGACATATCGGACGGTTGGATATTGTTGAAGGGTTGAAAATACAGGAGGATTAATATCGTGAAGCTTTACACGATGCCTACGAAAGCCAACACAATACAAACCACTATAATTGACAGCAGTAGTGTAATCGTCTTTACTTTCTTGCCAATCAACCAATACATCAACAAAAAGAGCAAGGCTGGCAGCAGACAAGGCATTATTTCATCTAAATAGCTCTGTAACGGCTCAGCCCATTCACCACTACCGATCATAATTGGCAATTCAAAATAAACATTGGCAGCCGTCATCCCACCTATAACCATAAGCCCCAGCATCGAAGCGGCTTCTGTGACCTTTGAAACCACATTGGACATACTCAAATCCTTGAAGAACTGGGCGCCATATTTAAAGCCTTTGTCCAAACAAATATAGCGTAGAACAAAGTGAGGGATATTGATAATCAAAAAGAATAATATCGGACCCATAATGTTCCCCTGGGTTGCAAGAGAAATACCGACTCCAGCCGCAATCAGTTTTAGCGTCCCCCAAAAGAAGGCATCACCAATTCCCGCCATCGGACCCATCAAACTGGATTTTACTGCATTGATACTCGCCGCATCAAATCCCTTGTTCTTCGCATTCTCCTCTTCCATCGCCCCTGCCACACCAACCAGCAGGGTGCTGATATGTGGCGTCACAGACATGAATTCCATATGGCGCTTAAGCGCATCGGCTCTTTTATCTTCAGCCTTGTATAAGCGTCGGATGATCGGTGCCATCATATAAGCGAATGCCAGATTCTGCATACGTTCATAGTTCCACGAGGAATCCAAGGTGCAAGAGCGGCGAAAGCACTTCCAAAAATCTTTCTTCGTAATTTCACTTTCGGGTGAAATGGTTTGTAATTCTTTAGAATTCGTTGTCATCATTTGCTACCTCCTTTGTCATAGTGCCATTGTAATAGAAGAAGACAAGTGCTATAACCAAGCCAAAAAGTGCTACACCTATGATCGGCATGTTCAAATAAGATGCCAAGATAAATCCTAGTAGCAGAAACGGTATCATTTTCTTGGTCATCATCATTCTGGCAAGCATGGCAAACCCGATCGCTGGAATAATACCGGCAGCCACATCAAGTCCCCTGGTTACAAATTCCGGAATGTACTGCAAAATCATTTCAATGACCGGCACACCCACAACAAATCCAAGCCCCACAACTAAGGCAAGCAGTACTTTATTTCCAATCCCTGCTATTCTCTGCACCCTCTCAACGCCTTTGATATCTCCTTTTTCGGCATATTTATCGGCAATATGCGATGCCCAGGTTAGCAATACTGTCATTTGAAAATTGTCAAAAAGCAATACCAGGGTTGCAATCGGAACCGCCAGCACAACAGCGGAGGCAACTTCTTGCCCGGTCATAATAACATACGCAGTTGAGATGATGGCGCCGGAAACAAAATCAGGCGGATTGCTTGCGCCAATCGGGAAAGCCCCCATAAATACCAATTCCAATGTGGCTCCGATCACAATACCTGTGTGCAGATCGCCAAGCACCAGACCGACCAATGGCGCTATAATGATGGGGCGATTATGCATTGTTGAACCCATATAACAATGCATGTATGCAAAAAATGCAATTAAAATAATTAAAATCGTTTGAACAACCAGCATACCCTTTCCTCCTATAGTACTTTCATAACATTAGTTTCTGGATCGTCCGGAACCAATTGAACATTAATACGGATTCCATCCGCCACCATTTCTTTGATCATCTGGACATCCTCCGGCGATACATTGACTGCTTTTGAGATTTGCCTGCGGTCTTTCCCGCTTTTCATTCCACCCAAATTGATCGTTTTAATCAGTTTCGTCTTCTGAGAAAGCTTGTAAACATCCTCTACAGATTCACATAAAATCAACAGATTATATTTATCTGTCGCACCAGAATTCAGAGCGGCGGCAGAATCGTTGATCCCTTTCATCACCAGCTTTACATTGGCCGGTTTGGCCATCCGCAATCCTGCCATCTTGAGTTCATCTTTTTGCAATTCATCACTTGCAATTAAAATGCAGTCTGTATTCAAGTACTTAGTCCAAGAAAAAGCAACCTGCCCATGCACTAAGCGATGATCAACTCTCACTAACTTGATCATTTACTCTCCCTCCCTTATCCTTTCTACCGCCTCCATAAAATTCCTCACATGTGCTGCCGACACCTCCCCATTATCCTTGAAATTTTCTTTGAAATAACTCCCAATGATAGCCATGTCACCAATAGCCAGCTGCATTTTCGCATTTTCTAAAGTCATGCCTGCTGCTATCACCAATGGGAACTCTCCTAATGCCTTCCGAAATTGCTTAATTTTCTCTATCGATGTCTCTTGCCCGGTGGCGTCTTGGGTCACTGCAATAGCGTCACATCTGGTCATACCAATACGCAAATCTTCTTCAACTGAATTGATTGATAATACCGGCTGATACTTAAATCTTACACCTCCAATCAAATACGCTGGGCATCTGGTACGATAGAGCTTGAAAAACGCTTCTAATGAGGCTTCGTCTCTAGGCATTAAATGCCCTACCACCGAATCGACCTGTAGATATTGGGCATGATATTTGGTTGCCAGATCAAACCCTAATGCATCTACATTCAGGCAATTCACTCCATAAGGAACTCCTAGCTTTTCCTTAGAAGCATAATCTAATATTTGCTCCAGATTATAATAGTTACCAAAATAATTTTCCAACATCAGCCCGTCAATTCCGTTGTTGACCATCATATCAATTTCTTTTTTGGCACGCTCAAAAATCTCTTTCTCTTCGTTTCCTTTTAGATGAATCATTCCTATAATGGGCTTCCTTTTTGGAAATAGTGCCAAAATACCTTGCTTCGTATTCATTAAAAGTCCTCCACTTCTGCCTCTTTTTCATCTGAAATGCTGACGCTCCTAATCCCTTTTCTGGAATCCTCTACCAACTTCTCAATATCACTTTCCGTAAGTGGATATTCATAACCTGTCAGAAGCTCTATTACCATTATGAAGCTCATGCCTGTTAACAGCTTGACATTTTCATATAGAGTAAGGGGCGTCAAAGCGGAGCACACACTGGCGCCGAATAAATCTGCGATTAATATATATTCTGTATCCGCATTTTCTATGATTTCTGCTTCGAGCTCTGTTGCATAATCCGTCGCACTTTCTCCCACATTCAGGCTGTACGTGACCACATTTCTTAACGAATCTCCCAGGACCATATGTACGGAATCCAATAAACCTTTCGAAAATGCTCCATGGGAAGCTAACACAATCTTTCTCATTCTCTCTCTCCTCCATTAATTGATCGCAGAGCGTGTTGCATATTTATACCGTTCACTGCAAATATACTGCTCATTGTAGTAAAGCTTCTGATCCTCCTCCCTGAAAATAGTTTGGCTTACAAGGAGCAACGGTGTACCAATCTTACATTTTAAATGCTTTACATGCTCCTTGGTTGCATGCTTGACTTCGTAAATATCTTCCATACTGGTAGCCCTAATTCCCGTATTCCTCAAAATAACTTCAAGCAATGGGCTGCCACTGAAATCTTCCTGTAATAAAAAATCAAAGTTTTGCTTAAAATAATCTATCTCAAAGATTGCCGGAACATCGTCAATTAGCCTAAGCCTTTTAATGCAAATCACTTTCTCTTCCGGTTCTGAATCCAAAATAGCGGCAATCCTTTTCTCTGCCGGTTCCTTTGACTGGGAAATCAGTTTTGTGCTGGGCACTGCATTTATCTGCAAGCAAGATTTCGTGAAGCTGTTCCCTGCATTCATGCTTTCCACCCGGACGGCAGTGGCTACAAAAGTGCCTTTGCCTTTTTTCTTGATCAAAACATCTTCATCCACCAGATGCTGTAGGGCATTACGTACTGTAATACGGCTGATTTCATAAGTTTTGCTTAATTGCTCCTCCGATGGAATCTTATCTCCCTCTCGGTACAGACCCGATTTGATCTGTTCCTTTAATGTATCGCACAATTGCTCATATAATGGTATCGCAATGTCATTCTTTAATTTTTCCATTTTCATAAGCCTCCTTAATTCATTTAAGCTTTAGTACATGTTAATACAAGTTATATAATACATGTTAATACATGTTCTCGAATTTGTCAATAACCTTTTATTGAATTCCATATTTTTATATAATATGCACATTTTAGCATAAAAAAAAGTGCCTTCTGCACCTCAACTCCCCTGACCCCTCATTCATGAGGGACTTTCTGCAGAACTCGGACTTCGTATTGGTGATATCCTGATACATTCTTACATGCATGGCATAATCATGGATTGTGTCTGCTGACCGGTTGCGAAGTTCGAGGTCAAACTTCAATTTTTCGAGTACTTCTTCTTTTGTCAAAAAAATCTCCTTTACAATGTAGGTTTACGGACTACCATTTCATTGTAAAGGAGTTATATGTTTTTGGGAATTCATAGCTTTTGTATTACCAGTGCGCAGCACTTTCGTTCTGCTTATTTTATGAAAACGGCGTTGATGTATAATATATATTATTTTAAAATTTTCCTCGCTATCGCCCTTTGTTCCATATCTTTAAAAAGGTTGAATCCAAATTTTCATATAATCCCATAGGACCACGAATATTATAGTACATATTTTCATGCCAAGTGAAATATTATCTTTATTTTCGCGAAGCATCCATCTTATACCATATTACAATGCAACAGAGGTATTCTTGACACAATAAAGTACAAAGGCAATCGCCAAAACTAAAGTCTCTTCAATTTCATTATTGAAGTCAATCGTACATATCTTTGAAGAGGTGTAATCTATTTTCCCCACCTCTTTCTTTTTTTTAGTTATGGTAAATTCAGTTTGTTTTAAATTGCCATCTATACATATGGAAGTATCAGAAACCTCATATTTTTGGCCCTTGATTCTTTTAATAGTTGCAATCGGTTTACCCACTGGGTTCCTCACTTCAAATGAAATTAAAACCACGTAAAAATTTTCTTTGATTTCCAGAACAGGTTCTCCTTTTTCATCGTTTACTTTTATTCGCCTGCCCAGAGACATAATACTTTTAGCCGAATACTTTACTGTACCATTACCATCTGTAACTTCAAATTTGCTATCCGTAAAATTCCCATTCAGATATAGCGTCATTTCTAAATCACTCCTTTTTATTATAAGTTACTCAATTCTACCGAAATTCACAATTGAGCAACTGTATGATAGCATAAAAGAGCAAGCGTTATTCTCTTTTGTCCGAAACGGTTAAAAAAAAGTCTTTTTTGGTAACCTCATTTATTTCCCAACAGTATTAAAGTCTGCAAGAAATTATCTCCTTCTATTTTTGTTTCTTGTGTTGCGTTTGGGTATTTTCGGATAATATTTTGATAATTGGATAATCCAATTCCTCTGCCGGAACCTTTTGTAGAATATCCCTCCTGCCAAATTTTAATCAAATCCGGTATCGGTAGTTTCAGATAACTGTCTCGCCATATAACCGTTGAAATCGATGTTGAAAACATCACCATTACCCAGATAGAAAACGCCATTGATGCAAGGTAAAATATTTTCTTCTTCTCCATATCACTAAATAAAAACCAAAACCAAAGCGAATACAACGACAACTCACACGCTACTATAATAAAGAATAGTTTATTTTTTTCCAAGCAGCGTATATGCAATATAGTAAGGGCTCTATCCATTTAGTTATCCGGAAAGTATATTCAACAATTTCTGATTTAAAAGCCTTTCTCTTGTGCTTTCCGGATAATTAAATAGTGATGGTAACTCGGACACAGCGACTTTTCTACTACGGCAATTGTATATGCTCATCTGGATTACAATTCAAAACTGCCGTCGGCTGATGCAATGGTCAATGGTCAATGGTCTTAGCGGAGCTTTAGAAGCAATCATCTAAATAAATGGCGTAGCTCGTTTGACGAGTACGCCGCCTACATAGAATATGAAAGCCCACAAGAGGGAAAACCTCTTGTGGGCAGAGTCTTTGGCGGAGAGTTAGGGATTTGAACCCTAGGCACCCGTAAAAGTGCACTGGTTTTCGGGACCAGCTCCTTAAGCCACTCGGACAACTCTCCAATTTATATCTTCAACATCGGCTCTCAAAATCACCTTGGAAAAAGGAGAGAACTGATGGAGAGAACTTTAGTGTATTCAGTTATTAATGATACCCGATAAATCCGATAAAATCAAGGAATTTTGGTGGAGCGTTTCCAAAATGGCAGTTCGATTTCGATTGCAGCTCGTAATGACTACTTCGATACGCTTCCATATTTAATTTTCAGACATTCAGAGACTGCTTTATTATAATACTACTTTTAAGAACATTTGACAATTATTTTTTTACTTTTTTTACATTTTTTATTCCGTTATCAAATTTCACACCTATTGTAAAAAAGATTCATCTGTGCATTTACCTCCATCTCAAAGGCCAAACTTATATCTTCAGACCTGATTGTTTTTTCTATATCCTCGAAAGATAGAGCTTCTCCGTCTTTCATCAATAAAATATTATCTGCAAATTGAAGTGCCAGATTAATTATCATTTTACTCATTGACTTTCGGGAAATCTAATTGTATTACAATTGAATCATCATTTAAATAAGCAGATATAGAGCCACCCATTTTTTCAACAAGCAGTTGGGCAATAGATAAACCGAGTCCCGTACCTTGTTCACTTCTTGAAGAATCGGCTTTATAAAACCTGTCAAATACCCGTTCGACATCAATTTGTTTAATATTAGCTACCTGATTTTCTATTGTTAATTTAACAGTATCATTCTCATTAATTGTAAAAATCACATCGCCGCATGAATATTTTAGACAGTTTGAAATAATATTTTGAATAACTCTTTGCAACATACCAAAGTCGCCTAATATAAAAACAGGATTATCTGATGTTTCAAATATTGGAGTAATTCCTTTAAGAGTAAAATCAGCAGCATTATCAAGTATTGTTTCACTTGCAATACCTGCCAAATCTATTTTATTAAAATCGCATACCGTGTCATTGGCGTTTAAAGCAGACAGTTCAAAAAAGTCTGATATTAGTTTTCTCAGATATTGAGATTTCTCAATAGAAATACTCAAATACTGCCGCTGCTTATCATCTAAGTTGCTGCGGTTTAACAATTGGAGATAGCCAATTGCAGATGTTAATGGAGTGCGCATATCATGTGAAATATCGGCAATGGAGCTTTTTAAATAGTGATTGATTTTTTCTGCCTCTATAAGAATTTTATTGTTTTCTTCAATTAAATGGTTAATTGCTAACGTCAAGGAGTCTATATCCCGGTCAAAAAGTTCAACAGAAATAGTGTGGTGGCGTGTTTCACTATTTTCTAACTGCCTTTTCACATTTTTAATTTGATACTTTACTTTAAAATATTTAGCTAATAACACAAATAAGGCAAATGCAAAAATTGCAATTAAAATATATTCTATCACCCCGTCAACACCTCTTTTACTTTAGTTCAGCTTTACGGAAAGCAATATGCGTAACACAAAATATAATAATAAGTGTCACAATTGCCGAAGTAAAGGATAACAAGATTTCATTTGTAGTCAGGCTTTGAAAGTCCATCATAATTCGATAAAAACTTGTTATTTTGAAAAGGAAATTTTCTTCACCCAGAAAATTTCTTAAAATATTACAGGTTAAGAATGTAAAGCAAACGCTTAACACCATCCCTAAAGAGGACTTTTTACATAAAAACATGATAAGTAATGAAAAGCTCTGAATCGTCATTATCTGGATAAAAACTAAAACGGACTGGGCAATCATACTCTGAATAGACATTTCAGTTCCAAGTCCATTTATTATTCCAACACTGACCGCAGTCGAAAAAACATACACCAGATGGCTAAGAGCGACCGCAGGCAGAACGACTATACCTCTTGTTAAAACTACAGATAATCTGCTATATCCAATTTTTATATCATTGTGAATTGTTCTGTTGCTAAAATCACTCCCTACAAAATAGCATACAAACAACGTTAAAATAAAAATAAAGGAGGTGTCGCCAATCGTATTTATAAAGCCTTGACCTCCGGAAATATCCCCCGGAACAAATTTTATTATGCCATATGATACGCCAATGACTGCAAACAATACCAGCATAAGATAGTACATGATGGACGTTTTCAATTTATAAAACTCAATTTTTAACTGATTATACATTACTGCCACCTTCCGTAACTGATAAATAGTATTCTTCTAGTGTTTGTTCAGAAAGAGCAATATGCGTAACAAGTAAACCGTGCTTTCTTAACGCTTCTGCAACAGCCGCAACGTCATTAATATATTCATAAAGGAAAACTGTCCCATCCTCCATGACCTTAAAGTTGCTGGTATGCAGCTCTTCTTCAAGTACTGTTACACCAACAGAAATATCATTCATTCTGATTGCAATATACTTCTGACACTTCGTATCTAACTCTTCATGTGTCAGTGTATCAATAATTCTCCCTTGATGAATGATTATATAGTCAGTAGCAAGTAAATACAGCTCACTTAAAATATGACTGGAAATCAGAATAGTGATCTTCTGCTCTTTATTCAATTTCTGTAGAATAGTACGCAAATCTGCAATTCCTTTCGGGTCAAGCCCATTTATAGGTTCGTCTAAAATAAGCATTCTGGGGGTTCCTATCAGACTTAGGGCAATTCCCAGGCGTTGCTTCATACCCATAGAAAAATCTTTCACCGTTTTACTTTTGCAATCCGCAAGCCCTACAAGCTGCAAGGTTTTACCGACAATGCTTTTATCCGGATTCCCAACAAGTATACGTTGTAGTTCAAGATTTCTTTCTGCGGTATAGTTGGGATAAAATGCAGGAGATTCAATTGTACTTCCAATTTGCCTACGACCAATTTCTAAATCTAATTTGCTCCTTTTTCCAAATAATATTAGTTCACCGGTAGTTGGAAATGTCAATCCGGTAATAATTCTTAAAAGCGTGGTCTTACCCGCGCCATTTTCACCAATAAATCCATAAATATGCCCCTGACAAAGAGAAATGTCAATGTTTTTAAGCGCATTAGTATTTTTGTATAGCTTATTTATAGAGTGTGTTTGCAAAACAACATTTTCCATTAGAACACCTCCTCGTTTCTTTATAGCAGAGTATAGAGAAAGATTATAAGGAAAACCCAAATGAAACCTAAAGAAAATCTTAATTTTTCACAAGGCGGTAGCCCATTCCGTAAACCGTTTCAATGTATGTTTCTGATTTTCTCGCTTCACGCAATTTGTGACGGATATTGCTGATGTGTACGTTGATTGTATTATCATCGTTTAAATATTCTTCTCCGTTAATACTCTCAAATAGATTTCGTTTTGAAAATATCTTTGTTGGATTTTTTATAAATAATTCTAATATTGCATATTCTGTTACAGTTAAGGCTACATCATTTCCAGCTACTGTTACACGCTTTGATTCATAGTCAATAACAATGTCACGATACGATAAATTATATTTTGTTGTAGTATTATCGTACCGTCTCAATACTGCTTCTATTCGTGCGACAACCTCATCAATGTCAAAAGGCTTTGTAATGTAATCATCTGCACCAAGGCGTAAAAAGTCTATTTTGGTATGTGTCATGTCTTTTGCGGAAATCACAATAACAGGCGTATTATAACGGTCCCTTATTCGACGCAAGACGTCTTCCCCATTTTTGTAGGGCAGCATAACGTCAAGTAGTATAACTTGATATGGTTCTGTGGATGCAAATTTTATCCCATCAAGCCCATTGAACGCACTTTTAGGGACATAGCCAGCCTCAGACAATACATTACACAAAAGATCATTTATTTCCTTATCATCTTCTATAATGAGTACATTCTTATTTTTCATTTTATCATCCCCTTCTTAATACTTTTATGCGGTCATTTTTTATTCTGTTCTCAAATTCTCCCACCTACGGTAAAAACGATTCATCTGTGCATTTACATCCATTCCATAGGCCAAACTCAAATCTTCCGACCTGATTGTTTTTTCTATATTCTCAAAAGATAAAGCTTCTCCGTCTTTCATCAGTAAAATTTTATCTGCGAATTGAAGTGCCAGATTAATATCATGGAGCACACCAATGACAGCCCTGTTTTCACCCGATGACCATTCTCGAAGATATGCCAATAATTCAACCTGCAGTTTCAAATCTAAATGGTTCGTTGGCTCATCCAATAGAATAATCCTGGGATCCTGGGCAAAAGTCCTGGCTAAAAACACCCGCTGTAATTGCCCTCCGGATAAACCGGTTATCTGGCGGTCTTTCAAATCTGTAAGTCCAACTGTTTTAAGACATTCCATAACAAACTCTCGGTCTATTTTAGATGGTCCTGAAATTCCTCCGGGTATATAAATATAACGTCCCAACATCACCGTTTCATAAACGGTATAGGAAAAATAAATTGAAGGAATCTGACTCATTAATGCAATATGGGAAGCTGCCTCTTTACGCTTCATTTTAGATAAATCCTTATTGCTCACCCTAATCTTTCCTCTATAGGGAAGAATTCCGGCAATAGACCGTAAAAGCGTCGTTTTTCCACAGCCATTCACTCCTAAAATACAAATATGCTCATGTTCTTTAACGGAAAAGGAAATATCCTTAACCACATCTTCTATATCATATTTACAGCTTACATGATTTACTTCTAACATGCTCATTACCTCCTTCCCCTTCGAAAGTATATTACAGCAAAAAATGGGGCGCCAATTAATGCCGTCACTGCACCGACCGGCAATTCATTAGGGGTAATCACAGTCCTTGCAACTAAATCTGCCAATACTAAAAAGCTTCCGCCTAAGATTGCCGACATTGGAAGGACATATCGATGAGATGGGCCAAACAGTTTCCGTACTAAATGTGGTGTGACTAAATCAATGAATCCAATGACACCGGAAAATGCGACGGCAAAACCTGTTAATATACTGGAAATCCACAATAACTCCCATTTCTTCTTTTTTAGCTCTACGCCCAGGGCCAGGGCCTGTTCTTCACCAAAAGTCATAATATCCAAATCTTTTGATAACCTAATCAATAAAAAAAGGCCAAACACTGTCACCGGACACATAATTAAAACGTATGACCACTCTTTAAGGGAAAAGCTTCCCATCTGCCACATAATCAACTTCTCAAACCCGCCTCTTGATACGGTAATGAGCATCGTTTGTATCGCATTAATAAACAGGGAGAAAACCATTCCTGCCAGGATAACAGTCTGGTTTCCCATATTTTTATCAACCTTTGAAGAAAACAGTATAACAATAAAGAGTGTTACGATTCCACCCAGTAACCCTGCCAGGGGCAATGCAAAGTATTGCACAGCCGGCAGCGTTACACCAACTACCAATACCAGGCAGGCACCAAAAGAAGCGCCTGAAGATACGCCGATTGTATAAGACGATGCCAGCGGGTTCTTCAAAACGGACTGCATAACGGCGCCGCTGACACTAAGGGCTCCTCCGACTAAAAATGCCAGAAGAACTCTCGGTGCCCGTAAAGACCATACTATGGAAATAGCCGTAGATGAGACTTCCGGAATTTCATATCTAAAAAGTTTATGGGCAAATACTTTAACTATGTCTGCAGGAGAAATAAAAACACTTCCAATTCCTATCCCAAATATAATTGACAATACGCCTGCTACTATAATCAAAGTAATCAAAACGCCCTTTTTCATATCTGTGTGTCTCCCCTATTCTAAATAATAATCCGGATAAACAGCCTCTGCCATTTCACGTAACGCCTTGACAATATGATGGCTTGGGATTGAGCTTGAATTGTTATCAATATAATAAACCTCATGGTTCTTAACAGCCGTTACTTCTGCAAAACCGTCTCTGGCCAAGATCTCCGGTACTGGATCCTGGTCATATATAACGTTACTTAATATCACATCAGGATCGGCGGCGACTACATCTTCCGCGTTGACAGACAGCCAGCCTTCCTGGCCTGCAAAAATATTGTCTGCACCGATAATTTCCAGCATTTCCTGCAAAAATACATTCTGTCCAAAGCTATATAGGTAAGGCGCCGGTGATATTTCAAAATACACTGTTTTTCTTTCAGAAATAGCAGCTCCAATAGCAGCGATTTTTGCAATTTCATCTTCCATGGAAGAAATGATTGATTCACCTTCCCCAGTTTTTCCTGTAACCGCCGCTACAAATCTAATATCTTCTTTGATAGCTTCAATTGATTCACTGGTTGGTATTGAAATAACACAAATCCCACTATCTTTTAATAGTTTAAGTGAATCACCACCTTCAAAGTAACTCATCCCAGAAATAAATACAACATCAGGTTCCAGTGCCAATATTTGCTCCGCATCGGGATTTTGCAAGTCAAATGCAGGCAAAGCCGGATCTAGTATGCCCATCGCCTGAGTATTTGTATCAACGCCGATAATTTTTTCTCCTAACCCTAAATCAATTAAAATCTCTGAGGTTGATGGCGCCAGGGAGATAATCGAGTTGATTTCTTCCGGCACCTTAATTTCATAACCTTCACGGTCAGTTTCTGATATCGGCTCTGCTGCCGCTGTAGATGATTCGCTGTCTTGTATCGTCTCTGCTCTTGTATCACTAGATTGAACAGTGTTATCCTTTCCACAAGCTCCGAGAGCCATAACCAAGGCTAGCACGATTAATACCACGTTCATTTTTTTCAAAAAACCTTTTTTCATATCCTTCATCCTCCTTTTTTGTCCTATAAGCATCATCATTATATTCAAGGTAAAGAATATATAAGGGCTGTTATAAAATAGAATATCTATTTTGCAACAGCCCATGTTTTTATACATAAAAATAAAAACAAACTATACCCTTCATACACTGTGAAAATATAGCTGCGCCGTTTTGCGGCACTATAACGCTCTGTATTCCGACTCAGATATCTTCACGCAATCTTCTCCTTCCCAGAAAACTTCCAGTGGATTAATGAAGATGCGCTCCTTCTTTACGGCGGCAGGACCGTTCAGGACTTTCACCTGATTCCGAATGTACTAATTAAGCGATTAGTACACTTGCAAAATAACTGCTTTACCGTTATAGCTTATTTATATAGGATATGCTTATAATAGCAGGATTTACGTATTATGTCAAATATATGTCGGCAAGCTTCTGGCGTCTCTTATCATCAAGCAAAAGAACTTTTTCTAAGTAAGCATCCATACTGCCTGAACTTTTTTGGATGGTATCAAAAGCCACTTCAATGTATGATTGTTTAACCATAAAAAGATCATATGTCTTTGAAATAATATCATCAGGTAAACCTTGTTCTTTCATTTCTTCTATCTTTGACCTGGCGAATTCTTCTAAATATTTATTTGACAACAGATAATCTTCAATAACTACAGCTTTGTCCACATTCATGGCCGATAAAAATATTGCCGCCCCAAACCCGGTTCTGTCTTTACCTGCAGTACAATGAAATAAGACAGATTTATTATTTTCTGTATTGCTTAATAATGTATCAAAAAAATTACGGTATGCTTGATTGGCATGGGGATTACTCACTATATCTTTATAAACCCAGAACATTTGGTTCTCGCCGCTCCCCTCCTTCGGCATAGCCGCCATCATGTTCCTGGGATCACCTGAATTCATCGTTTCATCGATGCTGAATACCGGATTAAAGATGTTCTCACTCCCTTCAATGGTCTTGTCAGGTTCATCACGTTTTTCTTCCGGAGAGCGAAAATCAACAATCTTTCTGACACCATATTCCGATAAAAATGATAAATCCTCATCTGAAAGACGAAAAAGTCCTGATGAACGTATCATTTTTTGATATTTTATAGTTTCTCCTGTTTTCGTCCTATAGCCTCCAAGCTCTCTAAAATTAAACCCGCTTTTTATTGGTAATGCACGACTAATAGCCATTGTTCTCCTCCTTTTGCTGTTGATACATTAAAAAAATTATATCACTAAAAGTTCGTGTTTTGCAAGACAAAGAAAAAGAGGAAAGATGGAATTTACTATCTCATTCAAGTTAAATTAAATTATTTGATTTTTTTGTCACAAACAGAATATATCAGTTGTTATATATATATGTAAAGGAAATACTACTTCCTTTATCTAAACCCTAAAAAGGGGTGAATACCATCATATGTATTCACCCCTCCTTGTTTTATCAGACAGTTTCCGTCCTTACCGCATCAACGATATTTTCCTTCTTTAGCTTTGCCGACGAATAAAGCATTGCGGCGCCACTGACAATAAATACTGAAACTACCGCAATAAGTATACTTATCCACGGAAGCGAGAACCTGCCATAAAAGGCTCCATTGATGTTTTCAAAAATCAACAACATAAGCATCAGGCTTACCGGCAAGCCGTACAGCAAAGCCTTCATACCATAAAATATACTTTCAAAATAAATCATTTTATTGAAGGCTTCCGGCGTCATCCCTACGGATTTTATAACTGCAAATTCTCTTTTACGTAGCGCAATACTCGTTGAAAGGGTATTAAAAATATTTGCGACACATATGGCTGTAATTAAGATAATAAAGCCATAGGCAAAAACGTTAATCAATATTAATAATTGTTCACCTTTGATATTTGCCTCATAAGCATTATTTATATCTAAGCTGTCATACATATCTTCTCCAAATAATTTTTTCAGGTCGTCATCCAATGTCTGCGGAGATGTTGATTTGATATATATATAATCGTAACCAACATAATGATTAAGCTTATCTTCCATATCTCCAGCCAATTTTTTAAATGTTGATTCTGAAACAATCACAGTTACAGGAGAATACCAGGAAGCCGGAAATGCCTTGACTGAAGGAACTTTGTCTGTCACCTTTGCCACATTAAGTTCAGCAGCCAAAAACGTAGAGATTAGAAGTAACTCGCCATTTTCATCTACTTCATAATCCCATGATTCAATCTAATGACTGTATTTTCCGCAACATTCAGTGGTTGTATATCTGCCCGCTCATAACCGTCGTCAATCATCGTTCGATTGACAAGGATACAATGATCCTCCTCATTATTATCAAATTTTTCCCGGTCAAACCCAATTTCATTCAAGTAGATCTCCATACTTTTTTCATCTAATGTATAAATATCAATTATCGTATTCCAGTTACTTAAAAGCGCTTCATAGTCCCCTTCAGGACAAAATCCTTTCATATAATCCTTTAATTCTGCGGACATCAATGCCTTGCTCTGCTCTCTCCCCAGGCTTAAATCTTCCGCAAGAGACGATACCACCGAATAACTCTCTAAACTATCAAGCTGCAGCAAGTAATTGACGACTTCCTCTGTTCTTTTTCCTGGGTCATATAGCCAGGCATCAAAATCACCTTGATTCTGGGTCATTGCAAAAGCATTTTTTAAATAGTAGCTATAGGAAGATGCAGTCAGAAACAGCACAATACTAATAAATAGCGAAAAAATAGTAGCTCTATATCTTCCCTTATATCGTTTTAAATTTTTTAGTGCTAAATCACCTTCAAAACCAAATGTTTTACGGATAATCCTTGTGGTCTTTACCGTTCGCCATTTTAATTTAACATCTTTTGCCTGCCTGATTGCATCAATCGGAGTTATTTTTGAGGCGCGCCTTGCCGGTATATAAGCAGATACAAATAAGGTAATCATAGACACAACTATTGCAATAATAACTATCGGAAAATTGACCACGACTCTAATGTCGGTACTGGTTCCCAAAACTTTTTGCATAATCGGATTAATTAAGTGGAATGTAACCGACATACCTCCGATACCGGCGATTAATCCGAGCGGGATGCTTATGCAGCCAACAACAAAGCTTTCAAAAAATACAGAGCTACGTTTTTGCTTTTTTGTTGCTCCGACGCTTGCCAACATACCTAGTTGCTTGCTTCTCTCGGCAATAGAGATGGCAAACGCATTATAAATCAGAGAAACAGAACCAACGGCAATAATAGTAATCAGTATTACCCCCAATGAAGACAGCATCCCATTAAATGCATCACTGTTTGAATATCCATAATTGGACAACAAACCATAATTAATCGTTATCTGCGAGCTATCCAGATTCATGGCCTTAGCAATTCCTAAAGCTTTATTTTCGATATCACCGTCTAACTTATTCAACCCGACAGATACATTCACGCTGTCAGAAGCTGACATATTATCCTTATCCAGATATGCTATCATAGTATATCCCGGAGACCATACCTCCTCAAATCCCGGCCTCTTAATAACGCCTACCACCGTATAGGTATATGTTTCTCCTGTCTCTTCAAAAGTCTCTGCCAGCTGCCTTTCATCGCCGCCCATATGCGGATAATTTTGATCCAATATCGTTCCTTCAAGGTCATACTCAGCTTTTTCATCCAAAGTCTTTCCGGCTTTACGCAGGCCAATGTCAAATGTCAACTGGGTTCCTATCTTAGCCTTTGCCTCACCATCGGCAAACAAATGTGCCGGGACTACTATCTCTCCCGCAGTCTGTGGGAATCTCCCTTCCACTAAATGAATTGGCATTCCTTCCATGGCATTCTCATTATAAGCTTTGACAAAAACGTAAGGTTTATTAGGATTATTTGAAGCTTCCAGTTTTGCATAGCCAATATCACGGCTGAGCATAAAAGATTTTGTATTTTCATCATTTTCAATGATTGCAACATCACTTAATTTTACATCTTTGTAGAGAATATGCCAATCTCCTGTTGAACTGATTGTATCACGAATCCTCACAGCCTGTAAGGAGAATACAATGACTGAAACTGCCGTAACCATTGCCACTGATATAATGACGCCTAATATGGTAATCAGCGTCCTTTTCTTGTTCAATTTCATATGTCTGAGCGTAAGTTTGTGAATAATGTTCATCAGCCTACCCCCTAATCCTGATACAACCGGATATACTCGTCTCTAGCAATACGCCCATCTTCAATGGCGATGATACGGTTGGCCTGAAGGGCGATTCGTTCATCGTGGGTAATTAAAATAATCGTTTGATTATTATTTTCATTTGAAGCCTTTAATAGTTTAATAATATCATCACTATTTTTACTATCAAGATTACCAGTGGGCTCATCAGCCAGAACAATTGCAGGACTATTAATCAATACCCTGCCAACAGAAACCCTTTGCTGCTGTCCTCCGGATAATTGGCTTGGCAAATGCCGCAATCTATTTGTCAAGCCAAGTGTTTCTACGACTTCATTTAGTTTATCCCGGTCAATATTTTTACCATCCAATAATAAGGGCAATGTCATGTTCTCTTCAACAGTAAGCACCGGAATAAGATTGTAAAACTAAAAAGAATCCTCAAAAACAAGAGGATTCATTAAACATTATTTTACTGTAATATACTTCTGTGCCGTTAATAGCTCTGCACAGAGGACGGCTCCGCCAGCTGCGCCTCGTACCGTATTATGAGATAACCCAATAAATTTATAATCATAGACTGAATCGTCTCTTAAACGCCCTACGGAGATGCCCATGCCCTTTTCATAATCAACATCCAGCTTAACCTGGGGACGATTATCATCTTCAAGATACTGGATAAACTGCTTTGGCGCACTGGGTAATCCTAACTCCTGGGGAAGGCCCTTAAAGTTTACGAGACGGCTAATTAATTCTTCCTTTGCTGGTTTCTTATTAAAATTGACAAATACTGCCGCTGTATGTCCATTCAACACCGGAACACGTACACATTGAGTCGTAATCTTAGGACCTTCGGCTTTAACAATTTCTCCATTGTCAATCTTACCCCAGAGTCTTAATGGTTCTTGCTCGCTCTTTTCTTCTTCGCCGCCAATAAACGGAATAATATTTTCCACCATCTCCGGCCAATCCTTAAATGTTTTTCCTGCTCCCGAAATGGCCTGATATGTGGCCGCCACCACTTCTGTCGGTTCAAATTCCTTCCATGCACTCAGAACCGGCGCATAGCTTTGGATTGAACAATTAGGCTTCACTGCGACAAATCCTCTGATTGTTCCCAGACGCTTCTTCTGAACTTTTATGACCTCAAAATGCTCTGGATTGATTTCAGGAATCACCATCGGCACATCGGGTGTCCAACGATGGGCACTGTTATTGGATACAACCGGAATCTCCTCCCTGGCATAAGCATCTTCTATGGCACGAATCTCGTCTTTACTCATATCTACCGCGCTGAATACGAAATCAACTTCCGCTGCTACCTTTTCAACTTCATTCACATTCATAACAACAAGCTTCTTGACTGCTTCAGGCATTGGAGCCTGCATCTTCCAACGTTCTCCTACTGCTTCTTCATATGTCAAGCCTGCGGAACGGGGACTTGCTGCAATAGCAACGACCTCATACCAAGGGTGAGCTTCCAATAGAGAAATGAATCTCTGTCCTACCATACCGGTTCCGCCAAGGATGCCTACTTTTAATTTTTGCTCCATATTGATATTCTCCTCACAACATTCAATTCAATTGTGTCCGTCATAAGAACACATTTGTCTTTGCTATGAGTATATTACATGAATTTCCGTGAAAAATCAACCCTTTTTAATACTTTTTTTTTATTTTGTATAAATTTACTCTTTGTCGGTGAGTGCATATATGTTAATGCGTCAATTTTAATAATCTTCTCTTGCGGCACAAAACTTACAGGATATGGAAAAACTAATTGTTATTATGGCAATCACAATAAGTACTTCCATACCTATCACAAGTAACCAGTTGTTTTTTGCAAAATTAATGATGCCTGACAGTGAATCCTGACTCTGTACGATGCGATTAGAGACCATACTTCCGATTACCATCATGGAAAAAGCCGGTATCATACGCAGAAGCATCGCTATCCTTGACTGCCCGTCAAACTTCACTTTATAATAAATACAATATTCGATAAGTCCAACTATCATTGAAAAAGAAAAAAGTGTAAACATGCTAAAATATAAATATGGCTGAACGGCCAACATTTCTATATAATCAGCAATAAATAGTAAAATAAAAGAGGTACACAGTAGATATACACCATATAAAACCATATATAAATATCTTCCCAACACTCTGCTTTTGATTTTTCCGGGCAAGATAGTATATATTAATCTGGTGTTATTACTCATTTCCGCTGTAAAGGGCAATTCAAGTGAAAGAAGATAGAAAGTACCTATCCAGCCGGTCATAAACAACAATCCATCATATTCTAACAAAGCCACTAAAATTAATATCACTGGCGCAAGTATAAAAAATTTTAAAGTTGATTTTGAACTTCTAATATCTAATTTTAAGTAATTATATGCGTTCATGCTCTATTCCCCCTTAGTCCTTGTATTGTCATGACGATAATCTCTTCAATGGAAGGTCGTGTGATAACCCAGTCATTGTAAATAATTGTTTCTTTATCTGTTTTTAGCAGTCCTTCAAATCCCAGAGCACTCTTTCTTAATCCGGTAAATTCTTTTTCTTTATCCATTGACAAATCTTCTAAACCACCTTTGACTAACACATATTCTTCTAATATGTCATCTTTATAGCCTTCAAATACTTTCTGTCCATTATCCAAAAAGAAAATTTGATCTGCAATCCGTTCCAGGTCACTCATAATGTGTGTCGAAAATAATACACTTCTTTCACCAGCCTGGATATATTCTTGTAAAATATCCAAAACTTCACTTCTCATAACCGGATCAAGACCACTGGTAGCTTCATCAAGAATTAAAATTTTAGTATCTCTGGCCAATACCGTGGCAAACATTAACTTAATTTTCATCCCTTTGGACAGATCTTTGTTTTTCTTTTTGTAAGGTAAGTTCCATAAATTGACTAGATCTCCGAACTTTTCTAAATCAAATGAAGGATAGAAATCTTTCATAGTCAGCTCTATGTCTTTTATTGTAAAATCCGATGGAAAATAGCTTTCATCCGCAACAAAACCGATGCTGTCCTTATAGATAATCTCATCATCTTCACAAGCTAGTCCATTAACTTTAATCGTTCCCTGGCGATGCTTTAATTGTTCCATAATTAATTTAATCGTTGTTGTCTTACCGGCACCGTTCTGGCCTACATAACCCATAATATATCCTTTAGGCAGGGTAAAGCTAATACTGTTTAAGTGAAAATTGCCAAGGGTTTTTGATAATCCTTTAACCTCCAATGCATTGTTATGCAGTACATTCATAAGTTCTCTCCTCCTATTATTGCTCCATTAATGTTTTTAAAATTGCTATTAATCCCTCTGACCCAATGTCTGCATATCGGGCACTTTCAATAGCAAGTGAAAATGCTTCCTCAATCCTTTTTAAATATTGCTCTCTGACCATCTCATTATCCCGCGGCAGTACTATACTTCCTTTGCCTTGCCTGGTGGCGATAAACCCTTCCTCCTCTAACCCACTGTACGCTTTGGTTGTTGTGATAACACTTATTTTGAGTTCTTTTGCCAATTGCCTGATAGATGGCAGGGTGGTTCCCTCTGCAACAGCTCCTGACATAATCTGTTCTTTTATCTGTTCTTTGATTTGAGTATAAATAGGTAATTCTGATTTGTTGGATAAGATAATTTTCAATGCACCACCTCCAAACTGTTATTACTGTATATATTGCATTATATACAGTAATAACAGTGATGTCAATATTAAATTCTATACTCACCTATAAAATATTATTATAATTTTCTTTAATATATTTTTTAACAGTTATCGTATCTTCATAAAATTCTTGTGTTCCGCTTTTTTTCGCTATAACGCTATCGCTATGACGCATATGATAATTTAGAATTTCACTATTGAAGCTAACTTTCCCGTTTCTTAATGCATAGGCGTACATAAACCAATCAAAGAAGATTTTATAATCAACTAACTTTTTTTCAATTCCATTCAACGCTTTTTTTCTAAATACTACAGCGCTCAGACATGGGATAGTATTTTCCGTGGAAAGATTATTAATCACCATATAGGTTCCGTCAACGCAAAAATCCTTTGTGCTCTTTATAATTAAATTTTCATTATAATAATCATCATAATCTTCTAAATTCTCATCAACAGCCTTTGAATTACAATAAGCAAGATTTATGTTTTTTTTTCTAATCATTTTTTTTATTGTATACAAAAAATCAGCATAGCAAAAATCATCCTGTTCCGCAAACCAAATATATTGGCCTTTTGCAGTTTCAAGCCCCTTTGAAATTTGATGGGCAATACCCATATTAACTTTATTTACAATTATTGTATGCCTTATTTTACCTTGCTTTAATATTTTAGTTGCGATATCTACACTGTTATCAATTGATGCATCATCCAGGAAAATTATTTCATACGGTTTATATTTTTGATTCATGATACTCTCTAATCTTTGTGCAATAAATCTTTCACCGTTATAACAAGGGATAATTAAACTCACCTTAAATCTTCTAAACATAATATTCTCCCTTCGTGTATATATACTTCTACATTACAATTAATGCAAAATTATACATAATGTGACATTTTTTGTAACATTATGGTGAAATCTTCATATTCTATAGCATAACTCACTTTTTGAAGACGTATAAAAAGGAGTTCAATTAATAAATCTTGAATTAATAAAAATAATTTGATAATAAAGTGACATATCACAAATCGTAAGGAGGAACTACTATGTCAATTCAATTATTTACACCCACATATAGGGTTGACGAATGCTTAAAAGAAATTAAAGACTGTCTTGAAATAGGCTGGACGGGTATTGGATATAAAACAGATGAATTTGAAAAAGAATGGAAAAATTATACAGGATTACCATATGCACATTTTCTTAACTCTGCAACGGCGGGACTTCATCTGGCTGTAAAACTATTGAAGCTGAAATATGATTGGCAAGAGGGGGACGAGATCATATCTACACCCATTACATTTGTTTCGACAAATCACGCTATATTACATGAGGGATTAAAACCAGTATTTGCGGATGTGGACGAATATCTATGCCTTGACCCTAAGGATATTGAAAAGAAAATTACCTCTAAAACCCGCGCGGTAATGTTTGTTGGAATGGGCGGCAGCACAGGTAAATATGAAGAAATTGTAGAAATTTGCGCCAAGCATAATCTAAGCTTAATAATAGATGCCGCACACATGGCAGGCACACGCTTAAACGGCATTATACCGGGAAGAGAGGCAGATGCTGTTGTTTATTCTTTTCAGGCTGTTAAAAATTTACCTACAGCAGATTCAGGGATGGTATGTTTTGCAGATGCCGAATTAGATGATATGTGCAGAAAGTATTCGTGGCTTGGAATTAACAAAAATACCTACTCCCGTATGCGTAATGGCGGGAATTATAAATGGAAATACGATGTTGATTATGTAGGATACAAGTATCATAGTAACTCAATCATGGCAGCAATGGGGCTGGTTGGAATTAAATACCTTGATAATGATAATGAGTCCAGGCAAAAACTTGCAGCCCGGTATAGTAAGAATTTTAATGCACACAGTAATAGAATTCAATTGATACCTGCACCAAAAGGGTGTGTATCATCCACACATTTATATATTATTAAGGTCCACAATAGGGATGAATTGTTAAATGTGCTAAATGAAAATGGCATCTATCCGGGGGTACACTACAGAGATAATACTGAATACTCAATGTACTCATATGCTAAGGGCACATGCCCAAACGCAGCAAAGGCATCAGAGATGATACTATCACTGCCGTTAAGCCTTAGAATGACAGATAAAGAAGTTGATTTTATAAGTAATATCGTGATTGAATATGAAGGAAGTTTATCATGAAAATATCTAAAATAAATCAACGGCCTACAATTGCAGTGGTTGGTTTGGGTTATGTGGGGCTACCACTAGCGGCAGCTTTTAGCTCCGCCGATTATAAAGTTATCGGCTTTGATATAAATAGTAATAAAATAAACAATTATAAAAAAGGAATTGATGTTACAAATGAGGTGGGAAATAAACTTTTAAAGAGCGCAAATATATGTTTTACAAATGATGAAAAAGAATTGTCATCTTGCGATTATGTAATAATTGCAGTGCCTACACCAATAGATAAAAACAACAAGCCTAATCTTCAGCCTTTATGTGAAGCCAGCCAGATAGTTGGGCGAAATATGAAAAGTGGTACTGTGGTCGTCTATGAATCAACCGTGTACCCGGGCGCTACTGAAGAAATCTGTATACCAGTTTTAGAAAACATGTCAAACTTAAAATGTGGCCGTGATTTCAAAGTAGGTTATTCGCCTGAGAGGATAAATCCGGGTGATCAGGATCACAGGCTTGAAAATATAACTAAAGTAGTATCTGGTCAAGATGATGAAACACAAGGTATCGTCGCGAATCTCTATAAAAAGATCATAAAGGCAGGGGTGTACCTTGCTCCTAGTATTAAGGTTGCCGAAACAGCTAAAATTCTCGAAAACAGCCAAAGAAATATAAATATCGCATTTATAAATGAAATGGCCATGGTGTTAAATTCCATGGAAATAGATACCTTTGAGGTGCTTAGAGCGGCAAATACAAAGTGGAATTTTTTGAATTTCCTTCCTGGCTTAGTCGGAGGGCACTGTATTAGCGTTGACCCATATTATCTTTTGTTTAAAGGTGAAGAAACAGGAATTTATCCAAAACTTCTGGGTACTGCATGCGAAATTAATAATAATATGGGAATGTATTTTGCAGATATGATGGTTCAGCAATTAATATCAAATGGATTTGCCGTCAAAGATGCAAAAATACTGATACTTGGGTTCACATTTAAGGAAAATGTTAATGATATCCGAAATACAAAGGTATTTGATATTGCCTCATATCTTAAAAAACGCGGAGCACAAGTTATTGTATGCGACCCATTGGCAAACAAAGATGAGGTGCTTGAAGAGTATAACATTAACATTGTACAGTTAGATGATGTGCACAGTGTTGATGCAATAATTGTCGCAGTTGCCCATGACGTTTATAAGCAATTATCAGCAGACTGGTTTAAAAATAAATTTAAAAATGGAAAAGGGATTCTATTTGACACTAAAGCTGTGATAGATAAAACTTCTATTGAAAATATGGGGGGCGTATATTATGGATTATAGAATAAAATATAATAGTATCAAGCATAATCCGGGAGCCAGGCTTACGGTTATATTATCCTGTTTTGGGAAGATGAATTCTGTCTGGCTCCCGCTTGAACAAACGATGAATCAATTAGCTGCATCAAAAGAAGATATTGAGCTTATTGTGGTAACTGATGGCGCAGCTTTTTTAGAAAGCGCCGATATTAAACGTATGCAAAATGACTTTCCGTATATCAAAGTCCTCTGTTTAACTAAGGAATCGCATAAACCTGCGGCTGTAATCAACATGGCTTTGCCACAAATTAATACACCATATGTTGCATTTGCGTGGGCAGGCAGTCACTTTGATCAGCTAATAACTGATTTTGCCAAGAACCCCAGCAGCTCGCAGCCCGTTTATACAATAAAAAGCTTTGTTACATCAAATGTGATAATTGAACCTAATCCTTCTCTCATTTATGGCTGGCTTCAATGTACTAAATTGTATGAATTAAGTAATGTTATTGTATCAAAAGAAGCGTTAACTACGGTAGGACAATTTGATGAATCTTCTTTTTTACAAAAAGACTTTGATTGGGAATGGATATTACGTCTTGCAAAAAACTTTTCTTTTACTCAGCTGGGAACAGTGTCGGGAGAGAATATTATAAGCCTCAAGAGTTATCCATACAACGAGTATTATGAATTTGAAAGTGATATAATACACCGATTTGTTGTCAGAAATAGGCCTCTAAATTATAAATCAAATGATATGCTTAAGACTGAAATTAATTTTAAAAAAGATTTGCCGCACTATAAAGTAACTATTATCGGCGGGTACTGGGAATATCATCATAATCAACTGGCATTCTTTAATTATTTTGATAAGTTATACGGAAAAAAATTTGCCACTTATAAAGTTTTGTTAGATTTTTTGACACAGCCCAAAGACGTTATTGGCTCAGATTTAGTTATAATAACAAGGGTTAGGCATCCGCAAATATTAAATATCCTAAACACATGTGAGAATGAAAAAATATCTACATTGTATATGATTGATGACAATTGGCTCACAATTGCGGAAAATTTGCCCCAGGTTTATGGTCAGCTATTTGTTAAAGGCAACCCACAGTTTGACACTTTTCTGGAGGCGATAACAAGATGTAGTGCAGTTATCACATATAATAAAAATCTATATGAAGATATTTATAAATATAACAAGAATGCAATATTATTTCCTTTAAATATAAACCTTGATTTTTATAGGGATAAAAGAAATGATATTTTGCATAAGCCTGATGAAATAGTCATTGGCTATGCCGGCTCAATTCGGCATGATAATACTGCGTTTTTAGCTTTAGCAAATGTAGCAAGAATGAATGAAAATGTTAAAGTTATGCTATTTGGAAGCTTCAAGGCTGACCAGATAAAACTATTTGAAGGTCTTAATACAATTATTCTAAATCATGTACCTTATCCAATATACTGCAAACAGATAATGCAAGTATCCCCTGATATACTGCTGGCCCCTTTACTTGATAATAAAACATCTAAAAGTAAATGCCCAAATAAATATATTGAGGCAGGGGCAATTTTTGCTGCAGGAGTTTATTCAAATATAACTCCCTATAAAGAAGTTATTACAGATGGCAAGGATGGACTGCTTGTCGAAGGTAATACGCAAAAATCATGGGAGGAAAAAATCCTTTTATTAGTTAACAACAAAAAGATGCTTAAGAAAATAAAGAAACAATGCCATAAAAAGATACAAAAGCTTTATTCTACCCAAAAATTAAAGAAAAAGTTTTGTGGCATGATCAAGAATGTTATAAAAGGCGGTGATAAAATATGATTAATATTGCACTTGTGTCACATAGTCCCAATGTGCATGGTTCAGAGCGCTCCTTAATCTGCCTCGCTAATTTGTTTTATAGGTCATGGGAAATATACCCTTTTTTATTAATACCCATACCAGAAAACGGTGAGATTGCGACGGTTGCTAAAAGCTATGATTTAGACATTATATATACGCCGGCTAACCCATGGTATATATACAAAAGTCCTGAAAGATCTGATGAATTTGATTTGTTTTGTACTACCATTAGTGAGCATATCAAAGTATATATTGAATTGTACAAAAAAATCAATGCAGATGTGGTCATTGTTAACACGCTGACTAATTTCGTCCCAAATGTTGCCGCATATATTTTGGGAATTCCCGTGATTACGTGGATCCATGGGGTTCTGGATGCTTCTATAGTCCCCGGTATAGATGCATCATACAAAGCTATTGTTGATAGAGAAATGATAAGGCTAAGTAATCGGGTTATATATTGTTCAGCCTGGACAGAAAAATATTTTGAAAAATATGTACCTAAAGAACATTCTGTCCTAATTCCTAACTGGACACATAAGCCCTCTAATCATGTTGACTATAATCATACTTCAAAAACCTTTATTTGCCTTAATTCAATGGAAATAAAAAAGGGATGTCATATATTAGTAGAGGCAGCTAAAATTGTAAAGGATTCAGGTTATGATTTTCGGGTGGATTTCTATGGAGTAGGTATAGAATGCCAAAATCTTATTAACCAGATAGATAATTTGAAACTTAATGATTTTGTAACATTAAAACCCCGGACTACTGATGTGGAAACCCTATATAATAACTGCACAGCCTTAATTCAGCCTTCATTTTACGAATCTTTTGGCAGAACAATTATCGAGGCAATGTCGTATAAAAGACCTGTTATTGCCACGGCCTCGGCAGATCCTGAAAATAATATAAAAGACGGGAAAAGCGGATTTCGTATTGACACTGGTGATAGTAAACAGTTGGCTGAAAAAATGATCTATATTTTAGAAAATCCCAAAAAGGCTGAAAATATGGGCATAAAAGGATATAAATTGTTTAAATCTCACTTAAATGGGAAAAAGGCAAAAAAGAAACTTAGGAAATTAATATATAAAACAAACAAATTAGTACCCACACACAAAGAGCAGCTTGCTTTTGAGGCTCTGAATCTTATTCATAAAAATAGCTTTAATAACGAATGGAGATGAATTATGAAACATGACTATATTATATTGACAGAGCATTTAAGATTGCGCCAAGTTCAATTTCACGATATTTTTTATATTATGGAATGGAGAAATAATGAAGAAACAAGAAAATGGTTTTTAAATTCCACCATTATAACACGGGAAGAACAAGCTTTATGGTATAAAGAATATTTAGAGAATGATAATGATATAATGTTTATAATAGAAGAAAGAATTAATACACATAACATTTTAGGTACAATTGCACTTACAGATATCAGCTCAGATAACCATTCTGCTCAGGCAGGGCGATTTATGATTGGCAATCTTAATTCACGTGGTAAGGGTATTGGGTTCGAAAGTATGGCTGCAGTATGTGAATTTGGTTTTAATACTTTAAAATTGGATAAGATATACAGCAGGGTGTACGAAGATAATAAAAGTTCTTTAAAGGTCTTTAATAAAGTGAGGTTTAAAACTATTGGCAAAGAATATTTAGAAAACAATAGAAACATTCTGATTTTGGAGAACCATTCCGGTCTTATATAACAAAAAACACAGAATAATTGATTTTAACATCAAATATTCTGTGTTTTTTATTCCTGTATTTTGCTATCTTCTAATCTTTTTATTAAGATATTCACTTAAGCGTTCATCAGAATAAATCAGATTTACATGTTTATAAAGATGCTGATATCCATTACCTGCGAATGATTTAAACACTATGTCATTTAAATAATTCTCGCACAGTTCTCTTTCAAAGCACTCCAAGAGTTCATCAATAATAGTCTTTGGAACGGGAACTTCCCCGTGTGCAGAATATATCCAATTAATATCATTTTCTAATGCTTTTATTTTACGATAAGATTTGACCGCCATATAAAAGGGCGCCTGCTCATCAGCTGCTGAAAAATACCAGATATTATGATAGGTAACCATATCACCGGTAAATAACCTCTTTTCTTTTTGGTCAAAAAGCGCAATACTGCCATAGGAATGACCAGGAATATGAAGCACCTCTAAAATTTTATCTCCGATATCTATCTTCGCTTGATTTCTTAAAAACTTTACTTTTGTATGCTCAAGATTTTTATTACAAAAATCCTCCATGGAAATAATATCTTTCATTATCGGCATTTTTTGATAACGATATTTCAGGCACATTTCTTTTAATTGTCGATTATCATTTAGCAATAATTTGCCATAGTCTAATTCATGGATATATACTTCTTTAAAATGAACGCTCCCCAATCCATGATCCGGGTCTCCATGGCTGAGAATGACTATAACAGGTAAATCAGTTATTGATTTGATAATTGGTATTATATTTTCATAACCGTAACCAACATCAAATAAAACAGCTTTTTCAGTTCCAAGTATTAAAAAGCAGTGAATTGATTCAGTCTCTGTTATCATATATAAATCATCCGCCAGTTTTTCGGTTTTATTAATAATCGTAGAATACAATAGGACACCTCTTTCTTAGATTCTTAAATTTGACTTTCTTCATAAATGGAATCATCAAAGCCTAAAATCCATGTTGCCGCAAAGGTAACAACAATTGATATTACCACAGCTATAACTGCAAATATAAAATTACTATTAGTCCCATCAGGATTCATAAATATCGGCATTGTAAAAAATGACGGAGCCCCAAATGAATAGACTTTAACCTGAGTAATAGCACAAAAAATGCCATTGGCTATACAGCCGATAAAAGTTGCAATCAAGGGTTTCTTCAATCGGATAGTAATCCCATATAAAGCCGGTTCAGTAACGCCACACAAAAAGGCAGTGATTGCAGTACCTGTAGCTAGTTGTTTAAGGAATTTGTTTTTTGTTTTTAATAAAACTGCCATAGATACGGCAAATTGTGAAAAGTTCATCCCTATAAAAGCAACAAACATTAAATTGTCATAACCCAATGTCGCAAAATTAGTTATAATGAGCGGAAGCAGCGCAAGATGCATTCCTGTCATAACCATCACCGGTGCAAGTGCTGCTACTATCAGTAAGGCTAACCAGCTGGCTTTACTATATAAAAATGTAAGAACAGAAGCCAGACCATCACCAATAATGGCACCGGCAGGACCAGTAATACATAAAGTAATTGGAATCATAACCAATACGATTAGTAAAGGCTTAATCACGTATTTAACATCGTCAGGAACATATTTTTGTGCTAGCATTTCTACATAGGATAAGACCCATACGGTAAGTATAATGGGAACCAATGATGATGAATAATCAACCAGTCTTATGGGAATTCCTATCAAACTTACAGTTTCACCTACATTTACCAGTTCAATTATACTAGGATGCAGCATCAGGCCGCCGAAAAAAATAGCAAGAATTGGATCGCAATTAAATCTTTTTGAAGATGTATATGCTAAAATAATTGGCAAAAAGTAAAAAGCAACATTAGATGCTGTATTTAAAATTATATAAGTGTTACCTTCCGGGCTCATTCCTAATTTTACAAAAATGATCAGTAATGCGGAGATTAAGCCACTGGCAACAATAGCCGGAATTGCCGGTCCTAAAATGGCTGCAAGTGTGTTCAATAGTTTATCAATAAAACTAGCTTCAATACTTCCCTGTGCACCACTCTGGAAGTTATATTTATTTTGAATTTCATTATAAACTTTACTTACATTGTTGCCAATAATGATCTGAAGTCCACCGATGGCCTCTACAACACCGAGAACTCCAGGGATTTTTTGTACTTCTTCCTTACTAATTATTTCAACATCATATAGCTGGATACGTAAACGGGTGGAACAATGGCCGATAGATTTTATATTATTTTCACTGCCCAGCTTTTCTATGATATTTACTCCTAATTCATAATTTGTATTCTTCATAATTTTTGACCTCCCTATTCAAAAATAGCACTTCCTTTAGTGGCAATCACTCTTTTGTACCAGTAGAAGCTATCCTTAGGAAACCTTCTTTTTGTCCCTTTCCCTTGATCATCTTGGTCTATATAGATAAGTCCATAGCGTTTACTCATTTCAGATGTAGATGATGAAATTATGTCCAGAGGTGACCACATTGTATACCCTAAAACCTCGCAACCGTCATCAATGGCCAGCATTATTTGCTGTAAGTGTTTTTGATGATAATCAATGCGATAATTATCATGTACTTTATGATCCAAAGTTAGCTCTTCTATCGCCCCTATACCATTTTCTAAAATAAACAATGGTTTTTGATATCTGTCGTACATATGGTTAATCCTAATCCTCAACCCCACAGGATCAATTTGCCAGCCCCATTGGGAAGATTTAAGTTTAGGATTTTTCAAACCCTGTCCAATGTTACTCCCAGTCATATCTTTATCTGCATAATCTGCACTGATCACAGTCGACATATAGTAGGAAAATCCAATAAAATCGGCAGTATATTTTTCAATATACACCGTATCTTCCGATGTCATTTCAAGATTGAATTTCTTTTTCTCAAAATAATTATTCATATAATAAGGGTATTTACCTTTAGACATGACATCTAAGAAGAATAAATTTATCATTCTATCATAGTTCTGATTTTCCAAAACGTTATCCGGATCACAAGAATATGGATACGAACAAATATCTCCTATCATGCATCCTATCTTAAATTTAGAATCAATCTGTTTTGCCTGGGCAGTCGCCTTCGCTGCTGCAACAAACTGGTGATGTATGGCCTGAAATAATCCTTCCTCCCTATCCGGTACATCTTCGTATACCATGCCCAATGTTTTAAAACTAGCCTTTAGAGCAAAGTTGATTTCATTAAATGTAATCCAATATCGGACTTTATTTTTAAATCTCATAAATAATACTTTTGTATATTTTAAATAGATATCAATTAGCTTTCGATTCTTCCAGCCTCCATATCTTTCATAAACAGCAATTGGCGGATCAAAATGAATAATCGTAATTAGTGGCTCGATATGATACTTTATACATTCATCAACAATACCTTCATAGTAAATCATGGCCTCCTCATTAGGCTGCTCCTCTTCTAAATCAGGAAATACTCTTGCTAAGGATACTGAAAATCGAAATACCTCGAATCCCATTTCAGCCAATAAAGCAATATCTTCTTTATAAGTATGATAAAAATCAATCCCCCATCGTTTAGGGTACATTGAAACAGGTCCTTTCTTAGCTTCGTCAATATCTTCTTTTTTCACTTTAGGCAACTGTATCATTTTTCGTTTTGCAGGATCCGCCTTTTTGACTACTTCTGAAAAAGTCAATGCTTTTCCATTATAGTCCCATGCTCCCTCCGCCTGACAAGCTGAAATAGCACCTCCCATTAAGAAATTTTCAGGAAATTTATTAAGCATTTTATCCTCCTCCTTTATTTCTCAGTATATCGCTTAAGAAAGTAAAAAGCCATTTGTATTGCTTCTCTAACAGTAGGGAAACAAATCAAATGGCTTTACATCTTTTTCCATAATTGTTTTAAATGACCGGGTTTTAATACTTCCGAAATCAAATCATAAAAATCAATGACATATTCTTCAGTATCACTAAACCTGGAGATTATTAAATGGCTTATATTCTTTCCTGCATAAGTAATCGGATACCGAAACGTAATGAAATGAATATCATTTTTCTTTAGTTTAAAATCAATAATCGATATATAAAGTATATTACTATGTAGAGAATTTATGCAGGTATTATCGTCTGGTATAATATGATGATCAGCCAGTGCGGATTCAATATCTTCATATTGTTTTTCACAGACTAAATAGGTTGCCTGATCAACATATTTCTTCCAAAGTTTTTGTATGATTTCTTGTCGTTTGTTATCATGAAATTCGTAAATATAGTATCCAATATCATTTAACTCCTGTTCGTCTATCATAGGATTGATATAATGATGATTTTTATGCCGAAACAAAAGTTCCCGTTCCGTAGTAAATATGATATCGTAATCTTTCTCGTAAATTTCCTCATTTGATTCATAAACGTAAATAGGTATGACATGAATATCCGAAACAACCTCTCCACATCGCCGGTTCATTTTTTGCTGCATATTAAATAAAAGACTGGCGTCATAATCGCTTACGATTAATATGGAGCGCTTTACTCTGCAATTTTCTACAGCCCCAGATAAATATATAATTAAATATCCTATTTCTGAAACGGGAATGTCAATATCAAAAACATCCAGAAAATATGTATTACTTAGATGAGTTTCTAAAGGATATTTCTGAATAATCTCATTTGTATAATGATTAATATTACTGTGCCTGTTATTAATCCTTATAATCATTTGCTCCAAATGACGGATAAGAATAGCCAATATAGAATCATTACACTTTAAATCAATTTGTAGTTCCTTTTCTACGACTGAACAAAATAATTCTACTTTCCCTTGAATTTCAAGGCTGTTCGGGAGCTTCTTCTTTAATAAATTAATCTCATGTAATCTTTTATCAATAGCTATGATTTCATTCTCAGACATTTTATAGCCAAATTTTTGTTCTATATTCTCAGATATCTCTATTGCCATCGCTAAGACAGTACCATGCTCTACCTGATTTTCCATGATAAATCCCTTCTGTGAACGCAAAATACTAATGACAATATAAATAACAAATTGTTGAAGCCCTAGTCCGGTAATAATAAAATCATATCGAAGGAAAATATCTTTTAATATTAAGCGAACCTGTTCAAGCATTAGATCAAACTCAGCAAAAGAAGGATCTTTTAAAAGTATTGTATAATTAACAGTCTTATCCATAGCTTGGGTTAAAAAATGTCGTTTTACACTTTCGTCGGCATGAATAAAGATACCGTTAGATGCTGAAATTTCCAGGTACATACCTTTCCTTCGGTTAATCGCCCGTCTAACTTTGGGAATATCAGAATTTATTGTGGCTTTAGACTGATAAATACGCTCCGCTATTTTTCCCATACTAATATATTTTTTTTCAAATAATAAAAGAACTGCGATGTTTTTTGTACGCCCAAGAATAAAATCAGCTTCTAAATCTTTTCTTTTATTCTGCATGATATTACTCTTTATGCTATCATTTAAAGTAACAAGGTAGTACCCTTTTTGATTATTGGATTGAATCAGCCCATTTTTACCAAGTATGGCGTTTATATTCTTTATCTCTTTTTGTATAGTTTTAGAGCTCACATATAAATACTCAGCCAATTTACTGCCTCTAATCCAATCATTTTCACTGAGCAGTAAAGATAAAATAGTTAATTGACGACTTGTAAACATTCTTATCAACTTACCCTCCCATAGATAATGTACAACACGGTTTACTTATTATTCACATCGGCGTATCCACTTCGGCTCTAGCGTTTAGTCCGGCTACTTGTTGTTTAATTGTCAGGTACATTTCTGTCGAGCATGTATTCTGCTTATATTTTATCAGAACCCACGTTCTTATTCAAGTGGAAGATTTATTATCGGGTTCGACTAACGGCAATTCATCTCCTTAGAGGATAGGAGTGTTATGTTTGGGGCGATACTTATGCAGTCATTTCTTTTGATGTCTGCATAAGACCGATAAACTTATAATTAATCTCTACCCGCTGCTTACGGTTTTTCCTGCTTTTGCCCTCTGCATTATAGATAACAACACTGTCAATTAAATCATTGAGAATTAGACTGTCAAGTTCCGTGATTTATGAATACTTTCGGACTGTCTCAAGAAACTTAACTGTATTACTGCCTGCGGTTTCCTGTTCATCAAGCTGTGACTGTAATTCATTGATTTTCCCTGACAGTTCTTTCTGCTCCGTTTCATACCCTATTTTGATTTCTTGCGGTCAGGTTGCAGTTATACGAGCCTTTGTTTCCGTCATTCTTTGGCTTAATGAAAGAAAGACTACCGCCGCAATCCGAACATTTCAAAAGTCCCGCAAAGATATTTACGTTACCCGTACTATTTTTGGGTTTCCTTACCCTGACAACCTTTTGCGCCAAGTCAAATAAATATTCATCCACAATCGGCTCGTGCATATTTTTCGTTTCAGGATAAGTACGGCGATTATACGAATATGAAAAGCATACTGGAAAAACTGGACACTATTTTGCGTAATCCCAACACCGGAAAGAAAGAGGATACTTTGACAAGGCAATCAAACGGCAAAAGCAAGCGTTAAAAAAAGTTCCTGAAATCAACCACGGTAATGCACATCTTCATTCCAACCTGCACTCGAATATGGGCATGTATTATATGCAGAAAAAGAAGTTATCCTAAGAATGGAATAGTCTTCCTCTTCATAAGATACCTGAAAAATCTGTTTTAAAGCTACCAACTCGCTAATTCGGATGTTATATGTTCCTCATTCGATCTGAGCATATGCACTTCGGGATATATCAACATTTAAAAGTTGTAATTTGGCTACAACCTGTTCTTGGGTAAGATGGTGCTTTTTTCTCATTTGACGTATGTTAGAGCCAATTTGTAAGTCCTGCTTTATTTTCTGCGACATTATATCTCCACCTTTCTCATATTGTTATGTATATCTTGCAACTAATAAGATTGTAGACGAAAAACTAGCAAAAAATGCAATAGATTCATTGCAAAATATAATAGGAGGATAAACAGGGTATGACACAAGAGGAATTTAGAGAACATTTATTTGATGTGATTAATGAATCGGATATGTAGAAGCATCTTATAAGCAGGCAAGTATACATGTCACTGTGGAAGATGGAAGCCGGTTTATTGTTAATTGTGAAAAAATCAATTAAACTTATTTTAACTGTAAATGAAGAAAATCAAAAAGCTTACACATTCAAGGAAATGTTTTGAGCTTTTTATTTTATTTTCTATCTTATTAAAACATAGAATATAAAAATGATAGTAAGCAAGCTTCAAGCCTAATTGAAGAAGATATAATTATTTATGGCTAAGAAATGATTTTGGTGTTATAATGGATTTTATATTTTGTTCGCATGTAAGTGAAAGAAGCAATATTTTAGTTTTACTTTTTATGAAAGAAGTTTTGGTGGTTGATATGAAATATGACGCATTGCTTATTTTTAGAAAGCAAATAAAACAATTTTCGGAAATGTCAAATGAAAAAATTGATATGTGGGCAAGATTAATGACAAAAGTTGCTTATAATACAGACGATTATTATTCAACACCCGAAACCCCCTCTACGTCTTTGGGATATGTTGCAAGAGGTTTGTTCAGGCTGTATGTGGTTGATAGAAGCGGTAACGAAGCTACACTTGCTTTCACAGGAGAAAATATGTTTATGAGTTCCTACGGCGCGTTTATACTTAACCAAATACAACCAGTTTATATTCAAGCATTGGAAGATTCGGAAGTTTATGTGATATCAAGAACAGAATTTTTGAAGTTTTGGGAAACTGATGCCGAATTGAAAGATGTTTTGCAAAAAGTAACGGAACTTGACTGTTTGCGAATCAGAAAACGCGAAATAGGATTTTTGCTATATGATGCACAAACGCGCTACTTTAATTTCTTAGAGGATTTTCAGAAGTACGCCAACCGGATTAAACTTTGGTACATTGCTTCCTATCTGGGTATATCGCCGGAAACATTAAGCCGTATACGAAAAAAAACAGAATAGACATAGTTATGTCAAATATTCTAATGCAGCTATTCTATTTAAAAATTGATGTAGGTCAATTACAAAGTTGCTCATCTATGCTATCATTATTCATAAGCATGTATTTCTATTATTACATGGGGATAACGTTTGCAAAAGGAGCGTAAACAAGATGAGAACAGAAAGAAGATACGACATTGATTGGCTTAGAACTGTGGGAGTGTTATTAGTAATACCATTCCACACTTTAATAATGTTCAATATGAATCCGTGGTCGATAGTATACATAAAAGATACTGTAAATGTACCGTTTTTTAATATCATGGATAGTATAATAGATAGGTTTCACATGCCATTGCTTTTTATACTTGCGGGAATGTCCGTATATTATGCATTGAAATCTCGTTCCCCCAGTCAATTCGCAAAAGAACGAATGAGGAAACTGCTTGTTCCGGCTGTTTTTGGATGTGTTGTATTAAATCCGATTATGACTTATATATACATGGTTTCTAAAAACGTAAATATAAGTTTTGCAAATCATCTAATTAATTTTTTTACAAAAAATCCGGGCGATTTAACAGGGATAGACGGTGGTTTCACTCCTGCTCATTTATGGTTTATCATTTTTCTGTTTGTGTTCTCACTGGCTGGGTTACCCATTTTTATACTGCTTAACAAGAAAATTTCTGAAAAGTTTATTTTAGGTCTTGCTACTCTATTAGAAAAACCGTTAATGCTTACTTTCGTAATAATACCCATTACTATATTATCATTAACCGATATTTTAGGAGATAAAAACCCTCTCGTGTATTTTTTTATGTTTATTATCGGTTATTTTCTTGTTTCCGATGAGCGTTATCAAAAAGCCTTAAATAGAGATAAGTGGATTTACCTTTTATTAAGCATTATTCTTATTTATATAAAATTTAATATTTCAAGCCATAATGCCCCTTGGTCTATCCAATGGATTGCATATGGATTAATGGATAAAGCCACACGAATTGTACCAGTTTTTGCAATAATTGGTTTAGCGAATTGCTTTATTGATAAGAATACTGCTGTTTTGGGTTATTTATCACAGGCTTCATTCGCAATATATGTCATACATATGTTGATTAATACGGTGGTTGGGTCTTTTATTTTGAGATTAAAAATTAATGTTGGTATTAAATATGCACTTATAGTTTTAGTTACATTTATATTGTGTTTCTTTGTTTATGAAATAATAAGGCGAATCAAGGTTTTAAGTTTTATATTTGCTATTAAGAAGTCTTAGTTTATAGTATAAGCATAACGAACAATCATTAAAAGAAATTGCTTTATTTATGATTATGAATATTTTCTACTCTAAAGCGTGAATTGTCATCCACGCTTTAGATATTTAATATGAAATTATTTTAATAAATGAATCATCCCCATAAGTTCAAGAAAATATAGCAGAATAGCAATAGGAGATAAGATAGAAGAAATAAGGATACCAATATACTTTAATTTTTGAATCCGGCATAGCTTTTGATACTCTTTTTCTACTTTCTGTTCGTATTTTGCGTAAGCTGTTTCAAGTTTGTGTATCGTATTTTTCATATTTTGATTTTCATGATTTAGCGTAGCACAAGCAGTTCTGCCGTCTGTGCTTTCAGTAAATACAGTTCGCCCTCTTTCAAAAACTCCTGATTCATCCTTACAGAACTGATAATAAGGTAATGCCTTTAATTATGTGCCTATCGGCACTATATGCTTTTCCTATCGGAACGGATAAAGTAAAATTCCTTTGAAACAACTTTCGCTTTGAATTGGCACAGTCATACTACCGTTTGAAATAAGAAAACAACTAGGAAGACAAGCCGACTGCTGAGTATAGAGGTGCCCGCGTGAGAGCGTAAAATCACTTGATATTTATCTCCGCCTCTAAAACGGATTTTTCCTTTGCCGCCTCCATATCCGTTACCTTCGCCAGAGGCATATCCCCAGATTGATTAGCCAAAAAGATATGAATTTGATCAATATCTATATCTTTAACTGCGAAAACAAATTTAGAGTAATTACTATCCTGCGGCATCAAGGCTTCTTTGTCCTGATTAAATACAGCCACTTCACAATACTCATAATCTCTTTCAGCCAGATATTCTTCGTAGGTAATTGGTGGTTCGGGGACCTGCTCCATACCTTCTGTTTTTTCTTTCCACATTGCTTCAAAATCTTCTCTTGTAAATTCTTCTTCTGACAAAGTTGTATACGGAATATCTGTATAAACTACAAGTTGATATGGAGAAACAAAAACTTTACTGATTCCATACCCATTCTCTGTTTTTTGATTGACGGGAATTTCTCTTGCATTCTCAGAATCCACACTAAATGGTATTGACAGCTCCCATGAACCATCTATTTTATGCGATGCAGAAATATCATCTTTGTCCAGCTCCTGCAAATCGTCATATCCTATCTGAGATAGCTGTAATTCTAATACGCCATCTTGTATCGCAACCGTACTTAAATCAATCTTCATCATGCCAATATAGGTGCTGTCGTCTAACACTTTGCCTTCAAAATTATTGTTTACTAATTTTTCTGAAGTACCTTCTTCCTGCAGTTTCCAGTTCCCCTCCGTATAGATTCCTTGTGCCGTGGTTTCAGCAAAACTGCTGGTGTAATGAGCCGGTATATTTGTCAACCCACCTGCATCGGCCTTCATTTTAACTGTTAAGAAGACGGAATAACCATCACAATATATTTCAGAAGCAGTAAGCTCTACGCCTTGGTCACTTACCGTATAAGTGGTATCTACAGGTTCTGCTGCCTCCTCCTTTTCCTCAGTTAAAACTTCTTTCCTTTCCCGATAATTTCCGGAGAAAGTCACATCATCTTCCACTTGCTCAAATATTTTTCCAATAATAGGTATTTTAGCAGCCAGTACCGGATTTATATAACAAAACCCAGTTCCTAACGCCAATATCGCTGCTGCAGAGGCTGCAGCTTTCACGTACCATCGCTTTTTCTTGCTTTTAAACGTAGATATTTCTGGAAGCTCCGATAGGGTACTTTCAAATTTCACCCATACTTCTTGAGGAACCTCTACATCTTCTTGCAATCCTTCAATAAATTCATTATAATTTTTCATATGATGTTCCATCTCCTTTCAGATTGATAAAGCTTCTCCATATTTTGACGCGCCGTTACCATCCGGCCCTTCACAGTACTTTCACTCACTTCAAGTATTTCGGCAATTTCTTTGACTTTAAATCCTTCCACATAATAAAGAATAATAACAGTTCGATATTTTTCTTCCAGATTTTTTAAAAGCTGCTTCCATTCTATATTTGCATAATCGTCTTCCCATACAGCTGTTTCTGGCAGTTTTTCATCTGGAAACAAATATTTTTTCTGCTTATATATGGCATTGCATTTATTAATTAGAATTCTAATTAACCATGTCTTAAAAAATTCATCTTTTTTCAAAGTATCAATCTTCTCCCAACATGTTAATGCAGTTTCCTGCATGGCATCCGCTACGTCATCATCATTCTTCAAAATTGCTTTTGCCACTTTATACATACTTTTGCCGTTCTGCTCCATAAGTTCTGTGAAAGCTTCTTTATCATGCTTCTTGGCTTTTCGTACTAATATATTCATTTGCTATTCCTTTCCATAGAGTCCGGGCTCTCATTTGGTTATTACACTTATTAGATAAATAATTTGATGATTTGGTCTAATAAATTTAAATAAGTATTTTATTTTATACTAGAAAACAACTTAGTGTCAATTTAATTTGGATCTGTTGACAAAGTAATAGTATAATAATAAGGACGTGAATATGGATTTTATGTCCAATCTGTAGCAACAAAACGAGAATGAAAACGGGAAGATACTAGAAGCTTTCAATCCAACGGGGAAACGGCAGATGTATTTATAGTTAGATTGTAAGCATTTAACCGTAAAATGTTTAAGTTTTCATAACAGCATATACTATACCAAAAGAAGAGATAGTAACATTCAAAATTATGTTTCTGTCCCCTTAGTTATTAAACGTATTTTACTCAGATTACTGATTCAATTCCCTATATTCCTCATAATTATCACTGCCTTTTTTAATTTTTGCAATTCCAAATCCGGTATAGCCCCAGATGATTGCAAAGATTACACCAGTATAACAAAGGCATGCCCATGGTGCATATTGAATTGTTGGTACCCCCAACGTTGATGACATATAAACACCGGCCAGTGACCATGGAACAAGAGGCTCCACTACGGTAATACTGTCTTCCAGTGTACGAGAAAGGTTCTTACTTTCCAACCCTCTCTTAACATATTCTTGACGAAAAAGTCCGCCTAACATTAAGAATGTTACAGATGCCTCTCCAATTACAGTGATAATAATCACTCCTAAAACTGTCGTTATCGCAATAAGCTGTCCTGTACTGTGAATACGTTTCATGATCCGTTCAAGAATCACCTCCAGGCTTCCAAATACCGTCAATGCACCGATAAAGCCAAAGGCACAAAAGGCCATCAATGCTGTATTCATCATAGAGGACATGCCACCGCGCTGCAGAAGCCTTGGAACTTCTTCAGTCAAATTCGCTAAGCTAATCGCAGGATTCGCAAACATTTCCATATTAAATCCGTTCACCATGCTGGTGGCACATGTCTCAAATGAAAAACCTTGAACTGCCATCGCGATAACTATTGCTACAGCAGAGGAAATCATCATAACCGGAATGGTAGGTTTTTTCCTCAACGATCCAATAACTACAATAATAGGAGGAACCAGTAGAAGCAGTCCTACAGGCATACTCAGGTTGAAAAGTTGGGCTAGTGTTTTTATGATGGCATCTACTTGTCCAATTTCTCCACTGCTCGCAAAAGATAACCCGGCGATAATATATACAATACAGCTAATAATAAATCCAGGAACCGTAGTATAAAACATATGTCCAATATGCTTATACAAGTTCGTATTTGTTGCGATTGCAGACATATTGGTACTATCAGAAAGCGGTGACATCTTATCTCCAAAGTAAGCTCCTGAAACAATGGCTCCCGCCACAGCCGGCAGCGGTGCACCCATACCGGCAGCTACGCTCATTAAAGCTGCTCCAACCGTACCGGCAGCGCCCCATGAAGTACCTGTGCTTACAGACAAGATAACCGTAACCAGAAATGAAGTAACAATAATAAACTTCGGACTGATAATTTTCAGGCCAATATATACCAGAAAAGGAATTGTACCACTGACAATCCACGCCCCAATCATCAATCCTACACAAATTAAAATCATAATAGCCGGAAATGCCTTTGCCAGTTTTTCAACAATCTCATGCTCTACTTCCTTCCATGTATGTCCTAGGAATATGGAGATGCATACGGTAAATGCTGCACAAATCAACAGCAGGATCTTAATATCAATACTAAATATAATCAGCCCCGCAAATAGTACTGCAAACATAAATAACAGCGGAAGAACCGCAATTCCAAGGCTTGGTTTTTTAGCTTCTTTTACAATTTTATTCATAATCCACCTCATCTATTTATGATTTTTCTGTTTATTTATCAATGATTTTATCCAACGCTTGTGTCAGGTCCTGTATCAGATTTTCCGTGCCTTCCAAACCGCAATGAAGTCTGACAATATTTCTACTCAAATTATGATTTTTAAGTTTAATATCACTCCAATTATATGTATAAGCAATTGCCAAACTTTCAAATCCGCCCCAAGATGCCCCCTTTTTAAAGAGTTTTAGGTTATCTACAAATATTTCCACATCTTCCGTGCTTCCCTCCACCTCAACACTTAATAGGCCACTCTCTCCCCTCTGCTGTTTACGTGCAAGTCCGTACTGTGGGTGGGAAGGCAGGCCAGTATAAAAAACACGTTTAATTTTTGCATGATTTTCTAAGAACTCCGCCACTTTCATGCCTGTTTCATAATGACGTTCCATCCGGACATCTAATGTGCGAAGCCCCCTGATTGCAAGCCATGCTTCCATCGGTCCAAGTACACCTCCAAACCAGTCTCTCTGAACCATAATCTTACGCATGAACTCTTCATCTTTGGAAATCAGCACACCACCAATCAGGTCACTATGCCCTCCAATATACTTTGTCATCGTATGCATAACTATGTCTATCCCCATGTCCAATGGTTTCTGAAAAACAGGTGTCGAATATGTATTATCAATATAGGTTTTAATACCATTTTCTCGCGCCAGTTTTGCGACACATTCAAGATCCACTACTGAGAAAACAAGAGTTGAAGGACTTTCCAGAATAATCATATCTGTCTTAGGACGAATTGCATCTTCAAAATCTTTTGGCTCTTTTCCTTCCACGTAGGTGACTTCTATATTCATTTTTTCATTTAAAAATTCATCCAAAAGATGTTGGACCGGCCCATAACATTCCCGGATGCAGATAATATGACTGCCCGTTTTGCAGACTGCCAGAATAGCTGCCGCGCATGCTGCCATTCCCGCTGAGAACACTACTGCTCTGGAACCATGCTCTAATGCAGCTAACTTTTTTTCCAAAATGGTCACTGTTGGATTAGATGCGCGCCCGTAATAATATTCATCCTTAAATATATCCACTGCAAAATAATCTTTCACTGTGTCAAATACATGAAGCGAATTCATAAATATTGGAGGCGTTACCGCCTTCATATATTTCTCAGGTGTTTCTCCAAAATGTGTCAATGCCAGTAAATCTTGATTGTCTATCATATTATTCTCCTTTTAGTTTATTGGTCTTATGGTTGAGTGGTTCAACCAATTTTATTATATTCTCCATATATACTTATGTCAATAACTCCTTATGAATTTTCAAATTTTTATATTTCTTGCACAATGATAATCTTTATTTTTGTATATTTCGCACAAATTCAATGCCAATCGTGTCACTTGACGAAATTATGACATTCGTCGTATAATTACATTAATCAAGAAAAGATTGGAATTCAATAATAAAAGGGGAAATCATGGTTCAAAAGAAAGTATCAATGAAACCTGTAGAAAAAGAATCTCTATATATTAAAATTTCAGATTCCATATATGAATATATTAGAATGAACGGACTTCAAGCCGGAGACAAATTACCCTCTGAAAGAGAGATGGCTGCTGTGTTGCAGACAAGCAGAAATTCCGTGCGGGAGGCTCTTCGTATTCTTGAAGACAGAGGGCTCATTTTTATTAAATCCGGAAGCGGTATATTTATAAAAGAGCCTAGTATAGAAAATAGTACCTTATCCGTTAGTCTGGGAAAATGCTCTCTGGAGGATATTCAGGAATTGCAAACCACGCTGGACCATCAGGCAGTAATGAATGCGATTATCCGTGGAAGTGAAAAACTAAAGCAAGAACTTATTACCATTGCTTGCGAGATGGTAAAATTGCATCAGGAGAATATTTATAGCCATATACTGGATCACAGCTTTCACAGTAAATTGTATGAGTGTGGGAAAAATGATGCTATTCATCAGCTAATCATAAAGATCCGGGAAGATCGCTTCGTCCGGAGAAATAACTCCGACTTGGAAAACGACTCAGTCTGGTTAGTGACCATCCCAGATCATATGATGCTTGCAAATGCTATATGGGAAAATGATTCAGCAGCGGCACTAAAAGCCATTGATAGAATTAACGATTATGGATTTAACCTAAAGCCGGAGGAATGAAACTTTTAACTTAAAGAAAGAGCAGGTTCGGTAATTACGAACACTACTCTGAAAACAAACAGATTGCATTATCAACATTTTTATTGATAACCTGCAGAGTTAAATATGTTTCCTCCGAATAGGTGCAGGTCATCCTCTTCTTCAGTCAAAGAGGATACTCTGCATAATTGGATAAACTCTTGTAATTTTATCCGCAACATGTGATAATATTAGTGCGGTATCCGTGATTATATTGATGGAGGCTTGGATTATTATGAAAGATATCATTTTATACCATGGATCTAAAAGTGGACTTAATGGTCCAATAAGTCCACTCAGCAGAAAATATTGTGATTTTGGTTCAGGATTTTACATGGGAACCCAAAAGCGTCAATCCCTTACATTGATATGCAATATCCCAAAAGCAAGGCTTTATACATTGAAAGTGGATTTAGGCGGACTAAACATATTAAATATAGAAGTTGGAATTGATTGGGCTTTGCTTATTGCTTTAAATCGTGGGAAGATGGAAATAATAAGGGGAACCCCTTTTTATAATAAATATAAAAAGATGTCTGATAACAAGGATATGATTATTGGGCATATTGCAAATGACCGGATGTTTATAGTTCTTGACAGATTTTTTTCAGGTGATATTACAGATGAAGCTCTTATTCATAGCCTATCAGCTTTACAACTTGGTAAGCAATATGTTGCAATTACAAATAAAGCTTGCAGTCAAATTAATATACTGGACGAGCAATTTATGAATACTAATGATAGAAGAATATTAAAATCAGAAAGTGAGAGAAACAGGGCAGATGGCATTGCTATAGCAGAAGAAATCTGTAGGAGATACAGACGTAAAGGAAAGTATTTTGACGAGATTATAAATGGAGGTGTTTCATATGATGAAAGTCATTAGTGGTTTTGAACGTCAATTATGTGATATCCAAGGCAGGTTATTTGAGTTGGCTTTATCGAAAGGTTATGACTGCCCTTCTTTTATAGCTGCTTTCATGGAAAGTGAAACCGCTAAAATGTTAGATAGCAGCTATGACCGTCTCCAATGGTCGGGGGAAGAATATATTTTATTAAATCTAGTAGAAGAAGCTAACGAATTGAAAAAAGCAGGTATAAAATACGATAAAGAGATTATGTTTTGGTCCGGATATCTATATCGTTATTGGCACTACTTAACGGGAGAATCAAGTAAGGAGATTTATAATCAGGCAGACGAAAAGACAATGAAAGAGGCATATTTAGGATTTCATTCGTTAGATAATGTAATGGCAGTAGAGGATTTAAAAGAACTGCATCGACAAAAAGCGATGCTGGAGGATAGCTAGTACAACCTTCGTTAAATAATTAGTATTTATTGGCGCCACAAAGGCTGGGCGTGTCCGAAAACTCGTTCTACAGAATTCAACAGCAATATAAAAATTCAAATGAAGCTAAATCCATGGATTTTTCCTCAGGCCTAAATACAAAATATACTGCGTGTATTCCATTAGAAGCCGGAAATTCAGCAGTACAATCGATCCACGTTTTGCAAGAATCAGCTAAAACCACCTCAGCCAACATTTGGCTTTCCTCAGAATCTAACATAACTTTGACAATACCTTTATTTCCTCGTAGTTTAAGTAATATTCTGTTTTCCTTTTGCATTTCCCTTGTTTCTTCCAAAAAAGGAACATCCGGATCATTTAGACGGTATCTGCCCTGCCGGTCTAGGACCGTGTAAATTGCAGATGATAGCTGCCGGGTATTTCTGATTCGCCGGTAAAGACCCTGATTCAATCCGCAGCTAGTCATTTCAACTTGTGCAATACTACCATCTTCTGCAATAGTTACTGGTTCTGCGCAGCCTTGCCGGCTGAAATGAGTTCCATGGGTATGCCTATGATAAAAAATATAGTACTTTCCTTCTATTTCCACCAAACTTCCATGATTATTAGCAGTATAGGCACGCTGTCCATCACTATACTTCCAATCCTTCTTTAAAATCCGTAATACTTAATCACAAATTGGGCATTTATAGTTTTGTTTCTTTGCCAATTTCTGTCTATAAGAAACATTATTTCTAATAAATTCTTTTATATCCCTTATTCTAAAGTATTCCATAACATTTTTATTATATGGACTATTGGTATATTGTATAAGTCTGTGTCTAACAATCGGAGTCCATCTCATACGCTTTAATTGAGTTCCTGAAATTGGGTCTGTTAATATCCACTTGTCTTTACTTTGTCCTGTTTTATCAGGTTTAAAGTATCGTTCACTAATCCATTTCCAACTCTTTTTAGGATGTAACCTACGAAGAAATCTGCATGTATTACCAAATATTATACTATCCATTTTACCAAATATTTCTTTGGATACCATTGGAGACCCAAAATTGGCTGTTCCAATAATTATTGGATTTAACATATTAATATATGCTCGTATATTACACTTCTCTACATACTTTTATATTTCTGGCCAGTTTATCAATTGCCAATCAGTAATGTTAGGTATTGTGGACTTCTCATTTGAAGTATTCATCAGCTTTTACCTTCCTTTCAAGATTTACTTTCCGTTTTATTATCAAGTTGTACACCAATTGGAAGTCTACCATATTTCTGTGCCATAACAGATAATCATAATTATAATAAAATTTCAATCTAGGTTTCTGATTAGTATTTCAACCATTTTTATACCCTTATTGTTTTCCCATTCTCTTTTGAGCATATTTATAAACATTTTTTCCAATCCTTGATTTACATATCTAACATCTTTGTATACTGTCATAAATACCATCATAATTGTGTATAGGGATTCTTTTTCTAAAATTCCCATAATACATTGAAATCCTCTCATAGTCATATCTTCTTTCCCATGTCCACATATCGTTTCCCATAATGGACAATTTTCTTCAATCCATAACAATGTTCTGATAAATTCTTTGTCTCTAAATTCTCTATTTTGCATAATTGTTACCTCCACATCAATTTATTTTTTCAACTTGTGATGTATGTATCACAATAATATCACGATATTGATGTAAAATCAATATATATTGTAATGTATTTATCACAAATTTATTTGATTAGGAGTGAAACCAATGAAATTAAAACAAGATGTAACAATAGGTCATAATCTCAAGAGATTACGAAATTTATCCAAACTGACTCAAGAAGAGTTAACTATACAAATGCAATTATATGGTTGTATTACCTCTCGCGATACTTATGCTCAAATGGAGATTGGTAAGTATAATATTCGTATTAGTGAATTATTGGTTCTAAAAGAAATATACCAATGCGATATAAACGAATTTTTCACCGACTTACCAACTCCTAAAATGCTTATTCTATTATGATTCCATTTTTATGATTCTGAACTGCATTGTATATATGATCAGGGAGTGAAATATGAACAGACCCATCCAACTGCATTCCATATAATACATGTGCATCTTCAATCAGTTCTTCTGTTAAATCAATAAATCCCTTCGGTCCTATTGCTTATAGGAGCTTGAATTTTGATATAAATAACGCAGAATATTCGATTTTTCGATTACTCTGCGTTTTATAGCTACTTCATCACATTTTCCATTGCCCAGGTGACCATATAATTGATTCTAATCTCACCACCGTCTGCAATCATATAATTATACTTTTGCTTATCTGTGGCAAATACATTGCAGCAATGATTTGTTTTATAATCATCAGCAAATACTTCAATGGAACTTTGATCTATGTATGTATGTATCACCATCACATTTTTATCAGCCATTAATAACGGACTTTTGGTTTTTCCGATACTCCAGCCGTCAGAAGCATTTCTGTCAACGCTCATCATTTGTTTTTTTAAATCAAAGATTATCATTGTCTGCTGAACGCCATCACTTCGTAAAATTAAGATAAAGCTATCTGCAGTAGATTCTCTCAAATCAATACTTATCTGTAATTCAAATGCAACGCCATTTTTTGTCGGAATTTCCACTTTGCTGCTATCTACCATAAAGTTAGCCTTAGTACATTTTCCTTGTCTGATGTTCTCTAATTCTTTGATGGGCTTAAACCCAAGTGTATTGTCTTCACAGAGAATAACCTCTCTTGGCAACGTAAAAGCCCCACACCAGCCCTCCTTATAAGTCGGTCCCCAGTCTTTCCACCAAGGCATCCAGTCCCAGGCATTTGCCCAGCCTACAATTAAACGTCTTCCTTTGTTATCTGTAAAAGACTGTGGCGCATAAAAGTCAAATCCCCAGTCAATTTCACCAGATACATTATATGTGAATTTTCCTGTTTCATAATTCATATCGCCAACTAAATATACCGCAGTACGTTCATGGGCACCCATTGGAGAAAACGTAAGGACGTATTTATCTCCTATCTGGAAGAAATCCGGACATTCCCACATATATCCCCATTCTCCGCGGCTCTCAGCAAGTATATTAACAAAATCCCAGTTTTTTAAATCATCAGAACAATAAAGCAGGGCCTTTGCCAGATTGTCTTTTTTTCCGCCGCATACTAAATAAAATTTATCTTTATGCTTCCATACTTTGGGATCTCTGAAATTACCCTTCTCGTATCCATTCGGGGGCATAGCAATAATCGGATTATTTTCATATTTTTCAAAACAAATACCATCTTTACTATAGGCCATACACTGTGTTTGTACAAATTCATCTCCATGCCTGGCTGTCCCTGTATAAAACAAATAAAGCCTTCCCTCATATTCAATTGCACTCCCTGAAAAACAACCGCCTTCTTCATGATTATCATAATCTTCACTGGGTGCCAGTGCCAAAGGAAGATATTCCCAATGAAGCATGTCATCGCTGACTGCATGCCCCCAATGCATAGCTCCCCAATATGAATCATAAGGATTATATTGATAAAAGAAATGGTACCTTCCCCTGAAATAAATCAACCCATTAGGATCATTAATCCATCCCTGCTCTGCCATAAAATGATATTTTTGTCTCATTTTTGCCTGTCGCATTAAATTCTTTTTTGAAGCTATTTCTTCATGTGCTCTAGATAGGTTTTGATGTAAAATTTCTTTTGACATAGCTCCTCCTTAGCTTTTTAGCAAATTCGGTATTTAATTTAGATTCTAATCTTGCCTTATTTTCTTTAATTCTAAATTGCTCTTCTCTAGCCGGCTTATAATCATTCCATCGTTTTTCATAACCCTCCCTGGCCTTCTTCGTTTCTACTGTCAGTTCAGGTAAATCAAGTTTTCTTTCCAGATAAACAGGTACATTAGGAAGCCTGTCTTCTACAGGTGCTATTGTCATTGATTTTAAAGTAGGCAGTATTTGATACCAATAGGCTGTAGAACTCCAGTCATCCGATAAATGATTCGCATGGCCATGTTCAATTGTCACTTTTAGCTGTTTTTTAAAATGAATAGGATCTGTGATATGGAAACGATAGGACACTTGAAATCCCTCAGTATCCCCTTCATGAACAATGGTCCCAAAAAACGGATATGCATTTCTTTGCATGCCCCATGCATGATTAAAATAATCCTCTGTTCCCGTTCCATTTAAGCTTGGATATTCCTCTCCATCGATAAAAAACATATCATTGCCTTCTCCCCACCAGCTTCCCTGATAATGTTTTACAGTCAGGTTACAGCCTACATAATGACCCTTGCCTTGCACATCCAGTACAACATAATTATTTTCACCTTTTAGGTTGGAAACACTATTAACTTCCGGTGAATTAACCTGAATATCAGGTCCCCAGCCTTTACAAGGGTCTTCCCTGTTCCAGCTGGCATGGAAGTAGGCAGTATCCTCACTAAGCGGTTCTTTATACATCTCATAATCAATATTAAAATATAAAATAAATGGCAATTCATTTTCATTCACAATTTCTATTTTCGCCTTTTGATTAAATGGCATGGGGAAATAGCAGGAAACAGAGCAAGGCGCCCCGTATCTTCCCGCTTCTTCCGGTTTCAATGATACATTAAAGGGCAAAGACGAAAAATTGCCCGGATAGCAATTGCCAATACAGAAAAAATCTCCAAGGGGTGCCAATACACTTGGGGTATTCTGGTCATCCCAGGTGATCTTAATTAAGGCTTTTCTGTAGTAAAACGGATCATAGTCATCGCAGATCACGCCAAGCGCCGGATGGATTTCCATCACCGGTGCCGTACTGGCATTTTGTACCGGATCTAATATAGACGGTGCTACGACTTTTCTGCATGATGATGTCATCCAAATATGGGTAATACAGCCCGGTCCCTCTATTTCACCCAAAGTAATACTTTCGCCGGCAGGAATCTCCCAATAATCCTGGTTCTTTCCTCTTTGATCCCAGCTGGCCAGCCTGCCGTTTCTCGCCTCTTTAATTTTAGTTAAATCTTTAAATAATCCTGATATATTGCTCATTGATGTCTCCTTTATACTATTATTTTTTTCCTTTGCCAATCAATTCCCCTGTGCTTAGCCTTTGACGGCTCCCGCCGTCATGCCTTCCACGATGTTTTTCTGGAACAATCCATAGAAAATCAACTGGGGAATGATGATCATAATACTGGAGGCAATGATGCCACCATAATCCACCGTATATTTCCCTTTAAAGAAAGATATCCCCATTGAGAGTGTATAGTCGGAAATATCTCTGAGCATGACAGATGCAAATGGATATTCATTCCATATGTAGAGTACATTAAAAATGACAACTGTTGCGATAACCGGTTTGGTCATTGGCAAAACGACACGTCCGATCAGCTGCCATATCGTACAGCCATCTACGACCGCTGCCTCATCAATTTCACCGGGCAAGCCTTTCAAATATCCTACTAAAAGCAACGTATTAAATGAAATCGACGTTGCCACATATGGAAATATCAATCCGAGTTTTCCGCTTAGACCAAAGAATACATTGATTTTATATACCGGAAACAACAAAATAAAAGGGGATATGGATAAGCCGATGATTAAAAAACTATATAACATAGACTTTACTTTATTGCTAAAATGCATTCTGGCAATGACAAATGAGCTTAAAAAGGTGATTGTCAGCTCTATGACAATTGAGGTCAAGCAGACAAACAAGGTATTCCCATACAACTGCCCATAGTCAAGAACCTGAAAAGCATTTAAATAATTATCCACATTCAAAGAAGTGGGTAATGACAATGGTGATGCCATGATTTCTGAATTTGTTTTAAAGGATAAAAGGATCATCCACACGAAAGGAAATACAACTAACAAAGTAATGGCTGTGATGCCTACCGTCATTGCCGCTTTTTTCTTTTTACTTAGCATGAGCTCTCTCCTTCTTTTCATCTTTATCTCTGAACAGCGCCAAATAAATTCCTGTGATGATAAGTGATACGATAAATGTAACTGTAGCCAGCGACATTCCATATCCATACTCTCCCTTGCTAAAAGTCGTAGAATAACTATAGGTCACCAATGTTTCGGAAGCGTGATTAGGGCCTCCTCCGGTTGTCTGCTGTACAATTTCAAATATCTTAAAGATACCTGTAATCAATAAAACCGCCACTGATGATATAGTGGATTTCATTAATGGAACTGTAATATAACGTAATTTTTGAAATCCATTGGCACCATCCATTTTTACTGCTTCCAATACTTCTTCCGGAATCATTTTAAGTCCGGCAATATAGATAGTTACCAGATATCCCAACTGCTGCCAGAAATAAATGATCGCTATACTATATGGAGATAAAGTGTTGCCGCCGATCCACTGCTGCTTTAATGAATCCAGCCCCAGAGCGCCTAATATTCCATTAATCACCCCAATCTCAGGATCAAGTATATAAACCCAGATCAAACCTACAATGATAGGTGCAATAATGGCCGGTGAAAAAATCAATGATTTTGCAAAGTCATTCCATTTCAAATGATTATTCAATAGTAATGCAATGAAAAACGCACCTACAAGCAATAAGATAAATGCTACAGCAAATATAATCATTGTATTTTTAAAAGACGTCCAGAATATAGGATCTGAGAATAAGCGTTTATAATTAGATAGTCCGTTAAACTGTGCCTGTCCGATGCCTGAATATTTTGTAAAGCTGTATCTGATTGCAATAAAAATAGGCACGATAATAAATACACAATAAACCAGTATTGTCGGCAACATAAGTCCGCATATATATCTCTTTTTACTAAGCCAATACATAACTTTACCTCCATTTTGATTGAGATTGTCAGATACTAATATTGCAATTGTTGATCCAATTTATCCAACGCATCAGAAGGTGTGTAATTGCCTAAAAGAACGCCAAATATAGAATCATATAACTGTTCCTGCAGTGCCGAGGTTAAAATTTGATCCGGTTGAGATGCCGGACTTGTCCAACCTTCCTCAATACTTGCCACAACTTCACTTAAGGCATATTGGGTCTCACCAATTTCAATACCTGCATAATTCGTCGCCGGGAACACAGAGCCGGCATATGAAATAACTGCGGCCTCTTCACTATAATAAAACTCAAGGAATTTATAGACAGCTTCCTGTGCCGCTTCATCTTCTGTAATTGCGGCACTTACACAAAGAGGTGCCGATGGAACCTTCATACTCACTTCCTGATTAAAGCTGTTGTCTGAGAAGGTTGGTCCCCACCAGAATCCGACAGTATCGCCCATTCTTTCATCAAGCTCCGCGCAATCCCAGGCTCCTGAATTAAAGAAGGCTGCCTGACCGGAAGTAAATATTTCCTTTGCATCAAAATATTCCTGTGTTGACATATTCCCTGAAAAGGCTCCTGCCTCCCCTAATTCTTTAAATCTCTCAAAGCAGGCAAGTAAATTTTCATTATTAAAATTCTCATCACCATTTAAAATATCATCAATATATTCAGAATAACCGTATCTCTCTAACATAGCCAAGTATCCCCATACAGCATAACTACTGTTTAAATAGCCTTGTGCAATTGTTGTATATCCTGCCTCATTACAGGCTGAAATAATTTCTAAAAGCTCCTCGAAAGTCGTTTGGCTTACCGGTTCGTCAATGCCTAATTCAGCAAAGACTTCTTTATTATAGAAAAAACCTTCGACGTTACATTGATAGGGTAAGCCATACTGAATACTATTATAAAAAGCTTCTTTGACGCTTGCATCTAATGCCGCAGCCGTATCAGGATATTGCTCTAAGAAATCAGATAAATCTAATAAGTAGCCGGCTTGCGAATATTCCGGTGCCTCGCTGGAATCTAACCAGAATATTTCAGGCAAAGTTCCATCGGTTGCCTGTAGTTTCATATTAGTGGAATGCGTTTCCGTATCAGCCGCTACAAACTCAACCTGGTATTGTCCGTCATATCTTTCATTAAATTTCTCTACAATTTCATATGTAACTGATTCCTGGGATTTTGGATCTGCCACGTGTATACCAAATTTAATCTTGATTTCCTCAAGATCCCCTGTCGTCTCTGTACCAGTATTGGCAGTCACCGCTTTAGTATCATCATTCACACCGGTATTATTAGACTGGCCACATCCCGATATCAGAGTGATTCCCATTGCACATATTATTGCCATTGCCAACAAACGTTTCTTCATTATAACTCCTCCTTTAAAATAAATTAAAATTTTATGGAATGCGTTCCATAAGGAAGAAAATAAAAATATCAACCCGTGAGCGATATTGTCTTTATGGAACCCTTTCCATTACAACTAAACTATACTACTTTCACCTTTTGTTGTCAACTTCTATTTTGCTTTTCTTATATTTTTGTTTGATTCTTACTATATTGGGTTTGCTTTTTTATTCACTACAAACAACATTCTCCCCTCAATTGATGTCTTTGTCAACTGAGGGTATCCTTAATTAATTCCACTTCTAATTTTACAACACGGTTCGCATACTCTTTGCCATCTATCCTATTCACAATCAATCTGACCGCCTCTTTGGCCAGCATTTCAATGGGCTGCTTAATAACAACTGTCCCCGGATCCGCTATCTTCGTAATTTGTGTTCCATCATAGGCTACGACTTTGATATCCTCCGGCACTTTCTTTCCATGGGAAAGTGCCACCTTCAGATAGCTTAATGCCAATAAATCCGTACCAAAGGCGCCATCCGCATCCGGATGTTCTCTAAAAGCCCTTTTTGTTACTTTTCCAAAATAATCTAAGTCAAATTTATTCCACTCTAATTCATAAGAATACAATTTAATATGATTTTCTCTTATGATCCGTTCAAATTCTATATATCGCTCCTGAGCAGGCGATTCTACCTGCTTAGCTTCCCTAAACTGCAGAACATACTTACACCCCGCCTTGATGAACTCATCTGCCGCAAGCCGGCCGCCTTTTTTGTGATTGACAGCCACAACCGGAATCCTTTCCCCGATATACCTGTCCAATGCCACAATAGGCATCTCAACGTCTAAATACTCTTGAAGATTCAATGAATGGACACCGGTAATTACACCATCAACGACATGTCTTTTTAGCATTTGCAAATACTCAGATTCATAATTCTTTTCTTTGGCGGTGTTACAAATCATCGTTTTATAGCCCCGCTCGTGGAGCTCAATTTCTATATAGTTTACAAATTCTGCAAAAAAGGGATGCGAAACGGTAGGAACTAAAACAGCAACAATCCCTGTCTTTTTTCTATATAGATTACGAGCCAATTCATTCGGTGTGTAATCCAGCTCCGCCATCGCCTGCTCCACCCTTTGGCGTGTCTTTTCTGAAACATATCCCGAATTATTAATCGCCCTGGATACAGTTCCGACACCGACCCCAGCCTTCTTTGCCACATCCTTTATCCCTGCCATGGTCAGTTCATATCCTTTCTGCCCCTTTGAATAAATGCCAAAATTTCTTCTTTCTCCGGCATTGAACGAAGCGCACCTTTTTTCTCCGTAATAAGTGCTGCAGCCGCGTTGGCGAAGGTGAGCATTTCACCTAGTTGCTCTTTTGTAAGGTTCTCTATCCCATGTTCTACAATATAATTCAAGGAACTTCCGCAAAAAGTATCTCCTGCACCTGTTGTTTCAATCGTATTGCAAGCAAATCCTTTTCTCTCAACGCACATTTGCTTATAGTAGGCACGGCTTCCATCTTTTCCAAGTGTTAATAATATCAAGGGGATATGATACTTTTGCTGTAAATACCTGATCCCTTCATCGTAGTCGGTAAGTCCTGTAACGAACTGTATTTCATTATCAGAAATTTTAAGTATATCACAGTATCCGAAACCATATTCCATCTGCTCTTTGGCCAATTTAAGCGACTCCCATAGCGGCGGACGCAGATTTGGATCAAAGGAAATAAGCATACCTGCTTCTTTTGCTATCTTCAACGCTTTTTTCGTTGCTTTACGTACCCCTTCATGGGTCATGGATAACGTTCCGAAATGAAATATTTTGCTTCCGGTTATCAAGGATTCCTTCACTTCGTCTTCTTTTAACATCATGTCGGCACCGGGATTTCTATAAAAGGAAAATTCCCTGTCTCCATCAGGTTTTGTATGTACAAAAGCCAGGGTTGTATTGACCTCATTGTCTAATATTAATCCACTGGCATCAATTCCTGCTTCTTCTATCGTATTCGTTAATAAAGTTCCGAATTGGTCATTACCGACTTTCCCTAAAAAAGCTGTTGCCTTTCCCAGTTTATTCAACATTGCCAGCACATTACAAGGGGCTCCTCCCGGACAGGCTTCAAACAAACCATTACCCTGTTCACTTTTCCCGGCCATCGTAAAATCTATCAGTAATTCTCCCATTGCAATAACATCAAACTTCTTCTGCATATCATTCACCTCTACCATTTAATCTTTGCTACTAGTTTACCTCAAAATCCTAAGATATGCAACCGTTTCCATGTTTTTAAATTAAAATGCCGTTTCCCCTTTGTTTTGTGTCACCTGAACCCCCACAGGCCATCAATGCTCCAGCCACTATAACAGCTAATATAATTACAGCCAGCTTTTTCATTTTTTTCATCATCTGAAATTTTTCCACACCATCTAGCTTGAGAACGGCATAATCATCATCATATACACAATACTCCACAATAACATCGTCAGCCCCTTCTTTATTACAGATAAATTCCAGATGCAGAAGTATTTCTTCTTTGTGTCCTTCTTGCTCTTTTGGCATCTCTTTTTCAATGAATACACTCAGCAATTGGGCGTACAGTTCATGATTGCCTGCGGACATTTAATAGCCGCATGGCAGTATTATCTGTGTATATCTGTAACACGAACTACAAAACCCATTAATACGTTTTGCTAATTCTGTAAATCCTAAAACAGGAACTGTAAAATTATATTAGTAGGTTTATTACATGGATTTTCTTAATTAGCACCCAAGCCAACGGGTTTTTATAAGCTCGTTACCATGTGGCGCGATAGCCGTTGGTCTGGCCGTCATGTCCGCCGATTCTGTTATGGCTTGTGCGTCTGTCGGTTCAATCCTGCCGCATCCACAATTTCACCCACACTGATTTTATCCAAAGGTTTTTGGGAAATCAGCTTTTTAAGTGTATCGGCTAAAAGTTTTTTGTTAATTCAGGTTTTGGCATAGTGCTATTCTCGCCTTTCTTTTCTTTATAATTATAAGTCAATATTAGTGTTTTTCCTGAATAACTTCCGAATCTCCATCCATGAAGTTGCTATAACTGCTATCAAGGCAAGGCACAGTATAGGAATAATCCCAATATTCGTTAGCCGTAAATACTGCTGCAATACAGGGATATTCAAAGCTATCACAAGAAACGCAACCACGCCTGCCATCCAAGTGTTAAAAGCCCGGCTTGAAAATATTCCGGTTTTTGTTAGCGGCACATTATTTGTTCTCATGTTAAAGGCCAGACAGACATGCCCGAACAGCCAAATGATAAAAGCGTATGTTTGCGACACTGCTATATCTCCGCCGCTGAACCAACTGTAAAGATACACAGCCAGCACGGTTATGGCAAGCGTTATACCACCGCTTATAATACCTGTGTTCATCCGCTTGTTCATAAAGCTCTCTTTGGGGTCGCGT